>Ga0265316_10000013_pt1 | contig 218381 bp, 318 predicted proteins | sample 4522metaG_FD_202092 | JGI IMG/M metagenome (GOLD analysis project Ga0265316, IMG submission 202092) | Rhizosphere microbial communities from Carex aquatilis grown in University of Washington, Seatle, WA, United States - 4-5-22 metaG | ecosystem: Host-associated > Plants > Roots > Rhizosphere... | reverse complement strand
TACACTAGGCAATACACTAGACAATACACTACTCAATACACTAGACAATACACTAGGCAATACACTAGGCAATACACTATACAATACACTACTCAATACACTATACAATACACTACTCAATACACTAGACAATACACTATACAATACACTACGCAATACACTACTCAATACACTAGACAATACACTATACAATACACTACTCAATACACTAGACAATACACTAGACAATACACTACACAATACACTAGACAATACACTAGGCAATACACTAGGCAATACACTAGACAATACACTACTCAATACACTAGACAATACACTAGGCAATACACTAGGCAATACACTATACAATACACTACTCAATACACTATACAATACACTACTCAATACACTACGCAATACACTATACAATACACTACGCAATACACTAGACAATACACTAGACAATACACTAGACAATACACTACACAATACACTACGCAATACACTAAGCAATACACTAGGCAATACACTAGGCAATACACTACGCAATACACTAAAGAATACACTAAACAATACACTAAAGAATTATAATAATTCATATTTATTTACTGCAAATGTTTATTCTAATGTTTCATTGGCTTGGTGGAAATTTATTAAAGATGAATTTAAAATTGATTGTGGAGAAATTGGAATTACATTAAATTCTTGGAATGATTTATATTTAGATTCTGGTGTGTATTCAGCAATTTTTTCTGAATTATTATGTGTTGTTTCAAAATATCCAAAGAAAATATATAGAGATAATAACAATAATTTACATAATACAAATGGTTTAGCTGTTGAATGGGGATGTACAATTGAAGAAACAAAGTTTGATTGTTATTATATTCATGGAAGACAAATGCCGAAATTGATATTTGAAAAAGCAAATAACAATTCATTAATTAAAACAGATTTTATAAATGAAACCAATGAAGACGTTAGGGGTGGTATTTATGAAATAATTGAAAGCAAAGGTGAGGGAGAAATGATGAAATTTCTTGATGCTGTTGAAGTAGATAGGAAAACTATTAAACATGCACATGGTGATGAAGAATTTATATTATATAAGACTAAAGAAGTATTTAATGAAGAAGAGGATTTAAATGGTAATAGTCCTGCAGCATTAGCTTGGTTAAAGATGACATGTCCTTCAACTGGACAAAATTATTTAATACCAACTGACAGTAGTTTTAATGATTGTATAGAAGCAGCTAAATATCATAGACCAAATGAAATACCAAAAGAATTGGATTATTTTTGGAATAGTAGAAATTAAAAATAATAAAAGGGATTGATATTTAAATAAAATTATCTATATTTGCAAAAGAAAATTAAAAATAATACTTAATAATAATTAATTATGAAAAATTTAAATTTTAACAACAAATTTGCTGGAATGCAAGGTGACGTTCAGATATTTTCAATAAGTAAACTTCCCGAAGGATGTAAGAAAATTGGAAAGACATTTATTGCAAAATCAGAAAAGTCTGGTCATTGTCATGCAATGTGTGGTGATTATGATTTATACGAATTAGAAAAAGATAATAGTTTTGTAATTGAAGTTGGAACAGATGGTTGTACTTTAAATCATACCAGATTTGAAAATCTAGTTCCTGAATACTGGAATAAGAATCAAGTAACTGAAATAGCAGACCATAGACCAACAATTCTTGAAAAGGGATTATATTTTATTGGAATACAGAAAAGAAAAAAACATTTCTCAAAATTATGGGAAAAAGTTAAAGATTGAATTTGATTATTATTTAAACCTTCGTTATATTAATTATAATGAAGGTTTTTATTTTTAATAATTAATGTAACAATTATTATTTTATTTCGTATTAATAATAAAAACATGAAGTAAATGAAAAATTTTACATTATTTTGGATGACTGGCAAAAGAGAAGTTATCAATGCCGATGTTGATGATGGTATTGCTGATGCATTTACTAAAGCAGGTTATAGTGCTGGTGCAATAAAAGTATTGGATTTTTATTTTGAAGGTGATAATCAAGATTACGTTTGGGATAAGGATTTAAGAAGTTGGTTTTTAACAAGTGATGCTAAAATAAGAAAGTTTGGAAGTTAAATTAATTTGCTTGCATATTAATTAAATATGATTTATATTTGCAAGGAAAATAATTCTATTAAAAAATAAATAATATGGGTCAAGTGAACTACCTACAAGCTAAAGACTTGTTGGCTTCATAGGTCATCACTCCCACTAATGTAGGCAGTTCGCTATGATTTTCAAGTGTAAGTTCCTTACACAATTTAATGTAATTTCTTAAAGCAAAATTTTTAATATTAATTGCTGCATTAACATCTCTATCAAGAACAGTATTACAATTACTACAAGTCCAAACTCTATTATCAAGAGTTAACTCTTTATTAATATTGCCACAAACATTACAAGTTTTACTTGATGGTTCAAATCTACCAATTTGTAATATGTTTTTACCTTGCCATTCTGCTTTATATTTAAGCATATCAACAAACATACCCCAACCAGCATCAGTTATAGACTTATTAAGTCCTGATTTTGCACTTTGACTGTTAGGTAAATATCTACCATTTTCGTCTTGTTTTGGTTTACATCTTGCTGACATACCTTTAATATTCAAGTCTTCTAAACATATTGTTTGGTTCTCACTAATAAGTTTAATTGATATTTTATTTAAAAAATCTTTTCTTTGATTAGCAACACTTTCATGCAAAAGAGCTAATTTATGTTTTGTTTTTTTGCCTTTATATTTTGAATATTTACTTTGTATATATTTTAATTTAGATTGTGATTTTCTTAAATATTTGGGATTATTAAATGTCTCACCTTCAGAAGTTATTAAGAATGATTTAAGACCTAAATCAATACCAATACTATTATTACTTTCAATATTTACTTTATTTGGTATCACAACATTATTTTCAACTAATATACTTACAAAATATTTACCTGTTGGAGTTTTGCTTATAGTTGCTTGTCTGATAGTACCTTTAAAAGTTCTATGTAAAATTATTTTAATTCCTTTTCTAAATTTGGGTATGATAAGTTTATTATTATCAAAATCAAGAATTACACTTTGTGGTATATTAAATGATTGTTTAGCACATTTCTTTTTAAAATTAGGAAAATCTGATTGTCCTTTGAAGAATCGAGTAAAAGCATTATCTAAATGTGTTATTGATTGTTGCAATGATTGTGCATTAATTTCTTTTAACCATTCACATTCTTTTTTTAAAGCAGGAAGTTGTTTAATTAGGTCAAAACAAGATAAATTAATTTTATTACCCGCATAAGCAATTTGTTTGGTTTCTAAAGCAAGATTATATACAAATCGACAACTACCAATATGTTTATTGATTAGTGTTTGTTGTGCCTTAGTTGGCATGATTCGATATTTATATGCTTTAATCATAATTTCATATAAATACTAAAATTTTAGAGAAAAAACATTTTTCTTTAAAATAATTTAATTATTATTATAAATTTATTATATTTGTAACATTTTTCATTAAATTTCGTATAATCACATATATAAACCAATTAAAACACAAAAATAATGGCAACAAAAACATTACATTTTAGCATTATACAAAAAATATTTTGAATATTAATAATTAATAAATAAAACTATGAACGGATATTTAGGAGAAACAATTATTGATGTTAATGACACCATATTTAAATATTATAAACCTGCTGATTGGGTATTATATTTTATTTTCCAATATGGTGGAATTGATGGTGACCATCATAAAACTTGGGTACTTGACCAAGTAGTGAGAATCCTTAAAGGAACTAAAGTTATTATTAAGGAAGCTAAATGGGAAGATGGTGAAAAAGAATATCGAATTAGTTTAGATGAACCTTCTCAGGAATATATTGATTTGGTTAAATCATATGAAAACGATGGCGAATATTTATATGAAATTGGTATAGCACCTTAATTATGAACTCGGATTTTAAAATATTAAATAATAATGGTTGGGATTTAGAAAAAGTAATTCCCGAATATGATTATCAATGTATTGGACACACAATTTCTTTAAATTATGGTGAAGGAATTAAATTACTTTATAGTGGTGAAGCATATACAACAAGATTTTATAAAAACAGACATATCGTAAAATGTAATATCAATACTTGGAGAGGTACTAGTCCAGATGCTATTCATTATTATGGTAATTTGGAAATTGGTTATCCTGATTTAATGAAAGATTCTAATCATAATTATTCAGTGGGAAATCATAGTATTCCAATGTTTAGTACATATAAAATTCAATTAACTAATGTTTTAGAACAATGGGAAATTGATAAATATCCTTCTCATTATGAATATTATAAAGCAGGAGACCATCATAGAGGTTTTTATTCACAAAAATTAGTAAAAGATAAAGCTAATGAAGTTTTCAATAAAATATTTGAAAAAGGTTGGATTTTAAAATTTAATTAAAATAATTATATGTTTGACAATAAACAAAAGTATGTTAAATTGGAAGATGATAGTATAATCATATTTCCTATGATAATCGACCATTCATTATTTAAAAGTAGAAAACCTGTTTCTGCAGGGTTTTGTTATATTAGTGAAGAAGAAGTTAATTGTTTTGGTGAATCATTTACACTTGGAATAGAGTCAGATGAAAAAGATTCTGAAATAGCAACCAAGCAAATATTTGGTTTTGATGGTATGTGTAAATTACAAGCAAAAAATAATTGTTTATGAAATTTACTACAAGATTATTAGAATATCCAATATCAATTGAAAAATCTGATTTATCGCTTAATATGCTAGACTATTATAAAAAACCAAAATATATTAAGGTAAGAAACACGAACATTATTTATAAATTATATAAAAATTAATGAAAGAAAAAATAATTTGTGCAGCAATTCACAATCCTGATGAAAAAGATATGGCAGGTAAACCATTAATATATTGTGGTCTAAGACACTGTAATTGTTTATGGCAATCAGAAAAGGTTTCAAGAAATCCATACCATCAAGGATTTTTAACCAGTACTGGAAGATTTGTTGACCGTAAAGAAGGTTTAAAAATTGCATTAGAAAATAATCAGATAATTGATATGAAGCAAATATTTGGTGATAACTTATACAGTGAAAATTTATATTAGTTTTTGCAACATTTTTCATTAAAATTCGTATAATAAATAAAACAAAAAGTGAAAAACATACGCCAATACCAGTGTATATAAAGAATTAAATCAAAATTAAATATATTTAGCAATGAGAGATAAAATTAATTTTTCCGATATTGAAGATTTTCTTAATGAACATGATGTTTGTGAACATGATAAAACCAAAAAGGAAATTGGTGATAGAGTTATAATAATTGATTGTTCAAGTGTTACGAGATTTGATGGAAGTGAATTATATATTATTGGTATTATCAATGATGTTGATAATGACCACGTATTGGATGTTGATTATTTTATTGTTGCCGAAACTCGGCAAAAATATGAATATAAATCTGTTCTTAAAACATATATTCAGGATTTAGTTATCGCTAATCCAAAAACAAATCAATTATATAGAGTTAATTCAGGTCACGTAAAACAATATGAGAAAAATCTTGTGAATAAATGAAACATTTATCATATTTTTGCGTATAATAATTTAAAACATATATTATGAAAACTTATAAATTAGAAGCAAGTTGCGGAAATACATTTGACAATGTAGCATTAAAAGCTAAAGAAATAGCCACAGAAAAAAACATAGTGGTTGAATTTGATTTCAATGGTGTAAAATGTTTGGTTGATAAAAATACCAAATTAAAATATTTATACCGTGATTACTCAAATTCGTGGACAATGGGATGGAAAACTGTTGGTACTAATTGCGTTGCTAAATACGATAAAGAAACACAGGCAGAGTTTAAACGGCTTACAAAAATTAAAGAAGAAAAAGCAGCTTATGAAGCTGAAGAATACCGTAAAAAAGAAGCTGCTGAAAAAGCCGTATTTGATACTAAAATTAATGGTATTGAATTAGAACTAAAAGACACCGAGGGATGGAATAAAAGCCGTGAAGCAAATACAGACCCATACGGAAAAGCTGCTTTGGATTATGCAGAAGGATGGGCAAAACTTATGCAAGTTGAAATAGCTAAAGGAAATAAACTTGTTGATATTGCCGAAAAAACTTCGCATGAACTTGGATTTATGGGTATAACTGGATTTATGTACGGTTGTGCTGTTAATCTTCTTTCTCAATGCTGGAAACATGGTGAAGAACTCCGGAAATGGCACAATAAGGAATATGGACATGAAGGTGATGGAGTAGTAAATCCTGCGGTTTTAACAATTAAACAATAATTATGATATAACAATATGCAATTTCCTTACTGCACAATTAGCATTAGTTTATTAATCTTGTTTTGTATTATTCACGAACTATATCTAAAATATAAAAAGAAAAACTAACCTTCTGTATTTATAAAAAATACTAGAAGGTTTTATGTTATTAAATCAGGATATACTTGATGATTTAATATTTAATTTAAAGAAAGTTAAATATAAGAATATTATTCAAAACCTTAAATTAGAATATAAAGAACTGAATGAATGCCCATATATCTATCTCGCATTAATTAATATCAAAAAATCTCAACAAAATAAAGGTTGGGGTTCAATAATAATGTCTGAGATAATAACATTAGCTAATAAATATAATATTCAAATACAACTATACGCTACAACTATCTATGGAGCAAATAAAAGAAGGTTATATGCTTTCTATCGTAAACATGGATTTGTATTAACCAGAAAGAATATTGATGGTAGATTTATTTATAAACCAAAAAATAATTAGAAAAAATAGTAATTAATTAGAAAATTATTTGTAATATTGCATAATAATTCATTTTTTATGTTACCATTTAAGATTAGAAACAAAAAAGATATGTTTGGAACTTCTGAAATTATTTTTCCAAATGGGTCTATGAGAGAAGCAACACCTACAGAAGTTTTATTATATGAAATTTTAAAAAAATTAAATAAAAAATAAATTTATGAAAAAAAATGATTTTTATTGGTGGTTGTTCCTAACATTATTGATTTCAGCAATAATAATATTTTCTTCTTGTACTGAAAATATTAGAACGAAAACTTTTGGTGGAACAATGGAAATTGAATTAAAAGCAAATGAGAAATTAATTAATATTACTTGGAAAGAAAGTGACATGTGGGTATTGACTGAAGATACTGTTACGCATTATAAGTATTTTCGTGAAAAGTCTAGTTGGGGAGTTTGGGAAGGTGAAATAATAATTAAGCCATAATTTGTAACATTTTTAATTCAAATTCGTATAATAAAGAAAACAAAAAATTATGACAATAGCATTTCATATAATTATAGGCATCATCATTTACTTAATTTTGGGAAGAATATTTACCAATATTTTAGTAAAATTTGAAATGATTGAAGATGATGATTTTTTAATTGGATTTGTAACGATAATATTTCCAATAATGATTATTATTAAAATCACAACTTATATTGCTGATATTGTAACAAAGATTTTATTTGAAAAACCAAAACGTTCTAAAGATATTTAAGATACGAAAACCAACCGAAAGTCTGCTGAAAATGATTTACCATAGCTAGGTTGTCAAGTAAGCGGATGGTATACAGGATGATATCCTCACGGCAATGGTTATTTGGAGGACATTCATCTGTCCATGATGAGCCAAGTAGAAAAACCCTTGTTATTCCTGAAACTGTACGTTGTACAGATACGAAAAGAATTGCAGGGGTTTTTCATTTTAAAATGTTAGGTAAATCTAAAAAGTTGTTGTATCTTTACGAAAGTCATTGAGCAGCTTTTTATTTTTAGTGTTGTAACCACTTGCATCTGTTTAATCTACTCATAATTAATTAACAGTAATTTGCAGGTGGTTACTTTTTTATTAATATTGTTGTAACATTTTAAAATAAGATTCGTATATATAATAAAAAACATAAATATTATGGAAAAATTACCAACATTACATTTCTTACAATTAAATGATGAGCAAAAAAAAGTTATATGCTCAATCATAAATTGTTTTGGTACTGGTCAACATTCAATATGTGCTGTTGATACTGTTAATGGTTTTATGGTTTCTTATTTAAAAGAAATTATAAACAGTAAAAAATTTAAGAATGGTATGAAACATTTTCATTTACCAGAGAAAGACAAAAAGACTTTAGCTGAAATTGAGGAAATGTTGTAACATTATTAATTAATATTCGTATATAATTGAAATAAAATAATAAAAACTATGGAAACTGGAATATCTGATATACGGAAAACAAAAGATGGGAATGTTGAAATAACATTTTGCGTTTATCCAAGTTGTGAGGATTTTTTAACTATAACCATAGATAAGAGAACTGCTTGGGAAATAGCTGGATTTTGCCATGAGAATTTAAGTTTGGCTGCACAATTAAAAGAATATAAAAGAAAATAAAGGATTTTTCTCAGTCCCGTTCTTTTGTTTACTATACTAATACGCAAGGTAATTACAAGAGGGACAATATATTGGTTTATACTGTTGCCCTGCAGAAGTTGTGACTCTGTAGGGTTTTTTTATAAACATTCTGTTTTTGCTTTCCAATCAGGAAAAGTTTCTTTATTACACTTGTTTATCAAGGCATTTTCTTAACCATTCAGTATTTAAATTTTCTATTTCATCTACATATATTTTTATTTTTTCAAAATATTCGAGACCAATACGCCAACACCTAGAACAATAAACGATTCTGTAATCACCAGAGCCATTATCTTCATGTTCAACACACTTATCACACAAGTCCTTACCACACATCTCACACTTTGCAGCAGAACAAGCCATACCACGCTTTATTTCCACTCCGCAATCATCACAATATTTGTGATGAATTGTTATTTCTTGTGTTGATTTTTCTTCTTTTATCATTGTTTATGAATTAATCTACCAACCGTTCTGCTTAACATTTTTTCCTTATATTTTTGAACTCGCTCGTTTAATTTACTTACTGCAAGTGCCACATAGCATAACAAGCGGTATAGCAAATTATTTTTTCTTGCCAGTTCTTCGTAGTGCGCTCGCTCCATTTCAGCGTAGTGTTCTGCCTCCGCACGTTCATACTCCTTTTGTCTTGGGTCGTGTTTAGGTTTGCTTTCTGCATAACATAAACTGCACGGATAACTTTCCGCAACCCACGGATGTACCTCACAGTGTCCGCTCGCTAAGTTTTGTCCATAAATATCGTAAGCCATATCTTTTAATTTAGTTTTGTGATAGAAAAAATAACTATGCCATACCGCCAGCCGTTAAATCTGGTTCTTTAATATCCATATTATTATTATTTATTTTTTCATTAATTCTTTTATGTAATGAACAATTTTTAATGATGTAGCAAATTTATTACAAATAATTCCTTCTGTATTTTCAGCAACAGTACCAGCAACCAAATTTTCATTCATTATTTTTAAAATTTGTTCGTCCATTTCAATATCAGTAGGTAATGAATCATCAACATCAGATATGCTGTGCTTACAATATTCATAGAATGATAATTCGCTTCCACTTTCTTTCCATTTTACCCATTCTTTTTCTAATCGTTCATAGAACATAGAAGGCACATCCATTTCACTATTTGGATTGATGTCATAATATAATTTATGACCACATTCAATTATTTCATTTATATTTACTTTCATAATTTTATCTTTTATAATCGCATTTTGTACACTGAACGTTTATATATGCATACATTGAAGGTTTTAATTTTGAACCACAGTTAGGACAAACTTCTTCTTTACTTTGCCCATTTACTTTAAACTTATCATAATCCAGAATTACATCATCAATAAATTTTGCCTTTTCCTCATTAGTTCCATCAATATTTAATATTAAGTCTTTTGCAAACATTAATGATTTTTTTGCATGATAAACTACATTATCAAAATCTGCTTCATCTCTTAAATCACCAATCGTATGTTCTTCAATTAAGAAATTTGCGCAAGCATTCTGATGGCAATCTTTTATATTTACTTTATCAACATTCATATTATAGTAGTCCTAGTATTAATTTTATTTTAATATTGACTTGTTCATACAATTCTTCAAGTTCTTTCATTTTATTTGTTTCACCACCTCTTAATAGTTGTTCGGCAATTAATTTTCTATAACCTAAGTGTTGAAATAATGCGGGATAAGTATTGTTTGCATCAAATCCTACAGCACATTTTAGGTTTTCTAATACATTAATTTTACTTGCCGTACATATGTTTTCTAAATTTTCATTAGCCACAATTTTAAAATAATTTTGAAGTGTATCATATTCGAAATGATGTTCTTCATTATAATCATCAAAAATTCTTATCCAGCTTGTATTATAATGAGTTGGATGATAAGAACGACCAATGGTTAATGTTGGTCTTCCATCACATCCCATTCTACATTCATCAATAGCTATTAACGATGTGGTTTTCCAGTCAATTTTTAATATATCTTCTGCTTTCATAATTTAAAATTTTTTAAAGATTTTTTCTTTATTATCGAAATTAATGTATTCCATTACTGATATGGCAGCACAAGTAATAATAAAACTTATTAGGGTATATATTTTACACTCAATAAAAATTAAAAAATATCCTGTTGATAACAGTCCTATTGTTGTTACGATAGCCATAATTATTAATAGTGCATTTTTTATGATTGTTTTAAATATCGTTTTCATTTTTGTTTATATCGTTTTCTAAAAATTCAATAGCATTTTTCATTGGTTGATAATTATTTGTTGTGAGAATAAATTCATCCCAATTTCCATATCTACACTTATAACCAAAGATGTATTTAGTTGCAATCCAAATTCTTTTAAAGAAATTGTTGTAAGTTCTTAAATGAATTTGCAAATAAATCATTCTGTCTTTAAATTCTTCGTCCTTTTGAATAATAATTTGATGTTCAGGAGAACCACATTCACATAGTATTAAATCTTCTTTTTCCATATATAATTTATTTTTAATTATTTTAGTTCCACGGATTTAGGAAGTATAACCGAACAAATTTGTGGTATTAAACACTTCAAATTTAGATTAGTTTCCACAGGGTCATGGGTTAACAAATTCAAACCCATCAGGTATGTTAGTTTTTGTTTCATTTTCCATAATTTAATTTTATTATTTTAATTTATTTTTCAATTTCGCTTCTCATTAATCTATAACTACCAATCTGAGTTTCAACATCATATTCAATATGATTTGTAATACCATCGTTCCATTCTATAACATCTACAACAAGACCAATACCATGTTTTGTTTTTACCGTATCATTTAGTTTAATAGTAACAATTTCGTTATTCGTTTTCATAGTTTTTATTTTCTTCTGCAAATATAATATAAATATTTAGATTTAACCACTATTATTTAAATTATTTTTATATATTTGCAACAAAATTTAATAATTTTCGTATTATAATTAAAACATATAATCATTACACATGGAAAATCTTATTAAACTTTCTCATGATTTACTCAATCTTGCTTCTAGCAAGGGAATGAAATTACCTGTATTTGATTTTTGTAATGACGATGATTTAAATTTACTGGCATTATCGTTCATTAAACGTTGGTTAAGGAATGATAAAAATATTCATCTTAATTGTATGTACACTACAAACGAAAAGATAGGTAATGGGTACATCTGGGGTGTAATTGAATACCCAGAATTAGATGATAAAGTTGGTTTACATTATACTTTTGAATCAGCTTTAACTGAAGGAATTATTGAAACTTTAAATATATTATGATGAATTTAAAAGAAATTGGGTTTTATACATTATCTGATGAAAGAGTGAGAAATGTATCAATAACATCTCAAATGAAAAGATGTGAAATGATTATAACCGAATATTGTAATTTTCGTTGTAATTATTGTAGAGGTTTAAAAGCTGAAATATATGGACAGAGAAAAATTAAAGAACTTTCATTAGAAGAAATTAAACATAATATTGATTTGTGGTGTAAAGATATTCCATTAGAAAATATAAGATTTTCTGGCGGTGAACCAACATTACATAAAAATATTGTGGAAATAATTACTTATGCTAAATATAAAGGTATAAATAGAATTGCAATATCAACTAATGGTTCAAATAAAATTGAATTATATATGGCACTTATTAATGCTGGTTGTAATGATTTCTCAATATCATTAGATGCTTGTTGTGCTGATGATGGCGATAAAATGGCTGGTGGTATTAAGGATTCTTGGTTTAAAGTAGTTGATAATATTAAAGCAATATCCAAATTAACTTATGTTACTGTTGGTGTTGTATTAACTCCAGAAAATATTGATAAAACTATTGAAACGATAAGATTTGCCCATAAATTGGGTGTGGCAGATATTCGTATTATTTCTGCTGCTCAGTGGAATATACCAATACCAAGACTTAATGAAGTTGAAGAAGGAATAATTAATGCGCATCCTATTTTGAAATATAGAATAAATAATTTTGCTAATGGCAAAAATGTGAGAGGAATGTGTGAAAGTGATTATAATAAATGTGCAATAGTTTTAGATGATTCTGTTATTGCCGGAGATTATCATTTTCCTTGTGTTATTTACATGAGAGAAAAGGGTGAGCCAATCGGTAGGATTTCAGAAAATATGAGACTAGAACGCTTAGAATGGTTTAAAAACCATGATTGCTATAAAGATGATATATGCCGTAAAAATTGCCTTGATGTTTGCATTTCACATAATAATAAATATCGTGAATTACATGAATAATATTTATATTGAACATTTTAATGAGCAATCTTTTGATTGGTTGACTTGGAGAAGTGGAAGTATTATTAATAATTTAAGAATACCACACAGAACTGAATTAATTGTTTTAAATAAAAATATTATAAGAAAATATGCTATTGGTTGGTGTAAAGCGGATAATATACCATGCCGACCAAAAGTAAACCATATTGCAGTGATGTTTAATAATGATAATATTAATAATTGGTGGACTCATTTAACAATTAAAGAATTTAAATTATGTTTTCCAGAATTAGAAAAATAGTAAAAGAATATAGAGAATTAAAATACTTAGCGTATCACGATTCTTTAACTGGTTTATTAAATAGAAATTGGTTATATAAAAATATTGACCAAATTAAAACCAATTATGTCTATTTCATAGATATTAATGATTTACGTAAAATAAATGAGAACGGTCATACTGCTGGTGATGAATATATAAAAAATATTGTTAATTCAGTTCAATTAGGAGAAAATGATATTTTTGTAAGATATGCTGGTGATGAATTTATACTCTTTTCGAATGAATTTAATATGATTTGTCTTAATGAAAAAGTATGTGTTGGAGTAGCTTATATAAATAATAACATAACAGAAGCAATAAATATTGCAGATATGAATATGCTTAAATCTAAATTATTTTGGAAAAGTGATAAATAATGCATTATCTTTGTAATCTATTTTTTAGATTTTAATATTAATAAAAAAATAAATAGTTATGTTTAAAATTGGGCAAAAAGTTGTATGTATTGATAATTCAGGTGTACCGGAATTAAAATTAAATGAAATATATGTTATTGATGAAATGTATGCTTGTTCCAGTTGTGGTGTAACCGGACTTATATTTTATTCAATCAGTAAAAAATTTACAAGCGATATTGCTATTTGTAGATTTTGTTTTTCCAATATTTCACCACCAACACATTATTCTTTTAAAAGTGAACGATTTCGTCCTTTAGAATATAATAATTGTCATGATGAACTATTAAAAAATATTGCTATTGAAAAACTAGATGGTAAAGAAATAAAGATTAAAGAAAAAATAAGCAATTAAGTGTAACAAATTTAATTAATATTCGTATTAATTAACAACAATAAATAACGTCATGGAAAATAAAAGAAAAGTAATATGTTGTAAAACACGAGAAGAATTTAATAAAGTTTTGGAAATATTTGAAAAGAAAGGTTGGAAATGGTACAGTGGCGATAAACCCACCAATTTATTGGAAGAATATTGGTGTGATGATAGAGATATTTATGTCGAATATTCCGATAGATTTTCTCGTAGTTATGATATAACTGATTATACTCGTTGTATTATTTTATCATTTAATGAATTTTTAAAAGAAGAATCGAGAAATATTGTCATAAAAACTAATAAAATTGATATGAAAAACAATAACATTAAACAAGAATTTGAAAATTTAAAAGTCGAACTTCTTAAAAAATTAAACGAATTTGATTACAAAATTAATAAAAAAAGTGAAACAGCACATCAATATCAACTCGGAGAATGGTTATACTGTAGTTGGAAAGGTGATAATGTTAATAAAGTCTTGTTTAAATTCAAAAAATTTGAAAATAATCACTATCATTATTCTGAATTATATCAAATAAAAGATGGTGATGTTATAGATGACCAATATGACCATGTTTTAGAAAATGATGATTATTTTGGTTCTATAGTTAAAGCAACACCTAAACAAGTAGAAGAATTTCTAATTATTGTAGCAAAGCACAAAGGATTTAAAGTAGGAACTAGATTTAAAAACATTGATGGGCATGATTTTATTAATACCATTGGAGAATATAGTGATTTTGATTATTATGATTATTATTATTCTAAAAATGTCTTAAGAACGAAAGTACCACAAAGTGAATGGGAAGATTCTTGTTCTAATCCTGCAATATATTTAAATGGTAAATGGGCGGAAATCGTAAAAGAACCAGAAATTATTATTGAAGGATATAAAGCAATATATGATAAAGAAAATGATAGAGTAAAAATTGGTTGTAAAGAATTTTCATTAGGAGATTTTAAAGCCATGATTCAATTAATGAATTTGAATAAAGAATATAATGGTAATATTATTATTTCCAATGAACAAATTGTAATTTCAGAATATCAAAATCAAAAACTAACTAGAAAAAATATTGACGAATTAATGAAATTATTTAAATAATATGACAACAAAACAAATTGAAAAATTAGTTAAAAGAAAAGACCAATTAACATCAAATGAAAAAGAAAAACTTGTTGATGGAATATTGACCAATAAACAAGCAAAGGCGACTGCAATGATTGGTGCTATGCTTCAAGATGATTATAATTTAATGGTTTTAATTCATTGTTCTTAAAATATGAAAACTTTTGAAGATTATTATAAAAAGCATTTAAATAAAATTATCAAACTTGCCAAAGAAGATAAAATTTCGGTTGAAGAATTTATAAAAACTCATTATCTAATTAGTCTTTCTGAACATAAAGAAAGATATGAAAAATCATATACAACAAAAAATTGTCATTCTTTTTGGCATAGGGAATGTGAAAATAAAGGTATTGAATGTCATCATTGTAATCATTATTATTCGCTTGCAGAATATGATAAAATGACTAAAAAAGAAAAAAATCAAATAGGAATTAGCTGATTGTAACATTTTGATTTTATTTTCGTATAATTAATAAAAAATAAAAACCATGTTAAATCCTACTTCAAAACATTACAAAGCATATTACAAGCAAGTTTTAGATGGAAAACGAGCAAAAGGTAATATAGCTAAAGTCTATGATATTATTAGTGATTTATCGGATAGACGAGGTTTAAGACAAGAATGGGAAAATATTGATGGAGATATTCAAGACGAAATAATTCAAAAATGGTTAGGTATTATTGAAGGAAACAATTAATTTAATTAAAATTATGGAAAATTTATTAGATATTGATAGCAATGGCAATTTAGATAATATATATCTTTTTAAAGTAAAAGATTTTACAACCATTTTACTTGGAAGATATGATGAAAAAAATGATTGCTATTATATTCAAAGGGGTGATGGTATTAAATATGAATATCAAGACTATAGAATTACGTGGAAACGAAAATTAAATTGTAGTTGCTTTAGCTTTGATATTGATAGCAATCATTTTTACGAATATAGAAAGCCTGAATTAAAAGAAAGAACTAGAAAACGACTTACTGAAATTGCTGAATGTGGAATGGAAGAAGTTATGACTGCCGAATTTGGATATAAAGGAATAGTGTCAGGACTTTATATTGAAATGGTATGGCATTATTCAGATAAAGAGTTTAAAGACTATATGAATTGGGTAAAAAGTCTAATTGAAAAATCAAAATCATGAAAAAAGAACTTAAATTAACTGATGTAAGAATAAAGTTACCTTTTCATATTAACTATGGATTGGTTGCATTTAATATAAAAGATATAATAGAAAAAAAGAAAAATGATAGTTTTCCATATGATTTAGATTTCGATGTATACTTACCAACAAAGAAAATGAACTTACAACGTCCTTTTGTCTGGACATTATTTCAGAAACAAGAATTAATATTATCAATTTTAAAAAATCTAAACATCTCTATGATGTCATTTATTCATCACGAACATAAAACATTTCAAGTAATTGATGGTAAACAAAGATTATCGGCTTGGATTGGTTTTTGTCGTAATGAATTTCCTATCATCTGGAAAGGCAATGAATATTATTTCAAAGATTTAGATGATTGGGGGCAAAATGAATTATTATTTACTAAATGGGTTAAAGCTGATGTGGCTTATGAATATGATGATGATTTAATTTCTGATGACCTAAAAATAGCATGGTTTGAAATGATTAATTTCAGTGGAACACCACAAGATATCGAACATTTAAATAAATTGAAAAATAAATAAATATTATTTATGAAAAAATTACAAATTTTTGGAACGTTAATTCTTTTTATAGGATTGGCTTTAGCTTGGATATTTTATGACTGGAAATTAGTTTTAATATTATTCTTAGTTTTATGGGGAAACAATGGAGAACTAGTTAGTAAATTAAATAAATAGTTAATATGGAAGAAAAAATTGAATATTTAAAACGAGGTAAAGATTATTTTGCTATGGCAATTACGTGTTGGATTCCGATTATTATTGCAGAAACCAAATCAAATCCGTATATTGTTGGATTTATTAGTGCCATAATAATAATTCTTTCAATTCTACCATATATTATTGCTCATAGATGTATACTCGATGTTATTTTCACTAAACATCCGATAAAAAATACTATTGGTATGTATAAAAGACATCCAAGTGTCTATTATATAATTGTAGTGCTTATCGTTCTTACAATTTTTAATTATTTATTCGCATTTAACATATTATAAACATTAAAAAATTTATTATGGAAAATGATAATTCTTCAGGTAGTTGCTTCTGGAAACATAAATGGGGCAAATGGATACAATATTCACAAACAATGATTTCTCGTGATAATGGACAAAGATATTATGATTATAGGCAGCAAAGACAATGCTTAAGATGTGGAAAAGTGCAAGATGAATTAATAAATTAATAATAAAATGTCAAGCAAAACCAAAAAAATATATGATTATAGTGTTGAGGGTGTCAAAACTGTTAAAAGTCCTCGAAAAACTACTATTATAAATAATAACAAAAGTGTTGTAACATATGATTTTAAATCGCATAAAAAACCTAAAAACAATTCTATAATCAATAAAGTAATAGATAAGAAGAAAGCAAATAAAAAAATTATAAATGTTAAAACAGAAGTTGAAAAATTGTTATATAAACTGGTACAAGATTATAAAAGTACTTCATCTATAGAAGAAAGAATTTTTAATCCTAATGATAGAGCAGCACTAATTTATAATTTGTTTCAGGGAAATTACAAATTCTCTTTTAATACATATAATGAATTATTTAAATTTTTTTGTAATATATAAAAAATTATTATAATGAAAAAATTAATCGAAAATATAAAAATATCATTTATCGTAAGATAAATTGATTGGTGGATGAAGTTTCGTGGACTATTTGTGCCGGACTGCCCAAGGAAGGGTTGCATTTTTGTAACCTTTCCTTTTTTAAATTAATAAAATTATAATGTTTTTGTAACATTTTTTGATATTATTCGTATCATATATCAAAGAGAAACTTAGTATAAACCAAAAACACAAATAAAATGAAATTAAATGTTAATAGTTATTCAGATGTTGAAACACAAACAACTACAGTAGAAAAGAATATTACATTAGCAAAAGATTCTGCAACAATTATTTTTCAAATGTTTTCAAAAAACATTTACACCAATCCTATTGGTAGTGTTGTACGTGAAATAACTTCAAATTGTTTTGATAGTCATGTTGAAGCTGGTGTTAAAACTCCGGTTATAATTAAGAAAATTTTTGATAAACAAGCAAATAATTATTATGTTTCTTTTATTGATTATGGCGTAGGTATGTCTACAGAAAGAATTGATAATGTATTTTCAGTTATGTTCAGTAGTACAAAACGTGAAGATATTCAACAAATCGGTCAATGGGGGTTAGGCAGTAAGAGTCCTCTGGCTTACAAGCGTAGCACAGGTTTTGGAGAAGGTGAATATGATAATTCTTATTTTATTATTACAATATTTGATAATATCAAATATACATATCAAATATATGAAAGTAAAAAATCTCCTATAATATCATTACTTCACAGCGAGAAAACTGACGAACACAATGGCACAGAAGTTCGTATACCTGTATTAGAAAAAGACCTGCAGACATTTACAAAAGAAATGGTACGTCAACTCTATTATTTTGAAAATGTTGTTTTCGAAGGATTTGACGAAGATGATGATAATAGTACTCGCTATGATAAAACCCTGACAAATAAATATCAAATCATTCGTGGAAAATCTTTCTTATTCAGAGGTGATGATTATGGTACTATCATGCATGTATGTTTAGGTAAAGTTGCATATCCTATAGATTATAATATACTTAATTTAAGTTCAAGTGATTATCAACTTCCAATTGCATTAAAACTTGAAGTTGGTGAAGTAGGTGTAAATATAAGTCGTGAAACTCTGGATTACGATGAGAACACGATTAAAATATTAAAGAAAAAACTTGAAGCAGCTAAGAAAGAAATTATTGCTTTAATTTCAAAACAATATCAGAATGTCCAGACATTAGAAGAATACTTTAGTGTAAAACAAAATTTTGGAGTATTGAATTTTAGTAATGGTAGTAGTATTAATACTGGCAAACTTATTAAACAATCTGATGTTGATTTTCCAAATTTCAAATATGGTTTTATGAAAATGCCTTCTGATAAGCATTTATTCAAGTTCTTTTTTAAATCTCGTATTTATGGTAAGAAACCTCGTAAAAGTCGTTGGAGCAGCACTAGTAATGGATTTGATGGTGGTTATGATGAATTACATAACAATAAAAACTTATTATATATTGAAGATATGTTTGTACGCAAGATTGTTAAGCAAGCATATTTAAAGTCTTTGTACGAAACATATCATATTATTGAAAAAAACAATATCATTAGTAATTCATCTTCACTTATTCAAAATGATGTTGCTGACCTTTTTCATACACAAATTACTAGTACATGTGATGATAAAGGCAAACCAACAACTTATATGCAATCATTACTTGAAATGCAAGAAGAATATTTTGAGATTATACGTAAGCATGCACAAAATTATGATACATTGGAAGTGCCAGAAGATTTTGTGATTGACAGGAAGAAAAACTCAATGTCCAAAGACTTACGCAATACAACCATTCCAGTTAAGTTCGTAGGTGGATATTCAAAATATAGAATTATACTTGAAAGTCTTTTTGATTATAATTGTCCAATTTTCTATGGTAATCAAGCTGATGAAAGCAAATTGCATGAAATATATAGAATATTCACAACATTATTTGGTGAAGATATTCCGGTAACTTATTACAGTGATTATGACCATCAGTTTTCAAACAGAAGGTCTGGTGCAAGTAAGAAAAGTATAATGTTCATTATATTGGCTGAAAATAACCTTAAATATATGCAATATTGCAAGAAAGCATATAAAGTTGATGATTTCTTCAATAAGATACTATATAGGAAATCTGATACTATTATGCAGTATTTTCAGACCAATATGATTATTGAGAAATACAATCAGATTCATGAATTATATACCAACAAATCATTTGTTATGATAAATGCTAAATGGGGTAAGAAAATCAATGATGTTAAAGCTGGTATTGTTGCAATTCCTGCAAAAAGTAGAGAAAATAAGATTGCTAATATTCAACCATATTTATCTACATATTTTGACCTGTCAAATATAAAAATAACTGCAGCACAAAAGAAATTGGAAAAACAAATTGATGAAGTTTTGGCATTACAAGCAAAGAATGAAAAAGTTTTACAGTATATTAATTTACCTTATAGAATGGAAAATTTTGATGATAAGTTAATTACTATCTTACAAGTGGTTATGGAATTTTAAAATTGATTATGGAAAATCTTTTCATTGATAATGATTTTGAAGCATGGTTAAAAGAAAATCATCATTTGGTTTTAACTAAACTTAGAGATTTAAAAAAAGATTATATTATTGAAATATCTGAACCAGTTAACGTAGATATAATAAATAAATGTAGATTAAGAAGAATGCCAGAAAAGTGCAGTATATTTCCAATAGGAAATAGCGGATGTGAAATGTGCGGACATAAAATTAACAAATAATTCTAATTAAAAATTAATACTATGAAATACATATTTTTGTTTATTTTACTTTTTTTAAAAGACCTATTATATTTGTTTTGTGCAATATTAACATTTATTTGGTGTTTTAAATTTTTTACATATAAAGATTTTTTAGAAAATATTGAGGAATTTAAAGAGGAATTAAATTCAGATTAATATTGCAGATGAACGAAAATTTATTTAAATTTGTAAAAAATATAATTAGTTATGAAAGAACAATTAATTTCGTTTAAGATTGCCAAACTTGCAAAAGCGGTAGGAATAAAATATAACGATGGTTATTCAGATAGTTTTAATTCTATTTTACCATATTTAGAAGATGGAACACGTAGAATAGATTTTAATTATGATGGAGAATATTATGCAGCTTGTACTCAGAGTTTTTTACAAAAATATTTAAGAGAAGTGCATAATCTTCATGTTATAATTCAACCAGAATTTTACACAACAGGAATTAATTATTGTGTTCAAGTTCTTTGTTATGCACCCGAATTAGAAGATTGTGAAAATCATGATAAATGCACTTCTATGTATGGTGATAATGGCGAATATCCCACATATGAAGAAGCACTCGAATTTGGGTTAGAATTAGCTCTTAATTTAATTAAATAATTATGGAAGAACAAATAATTTCACTGGAAACTGCTAAACTTGCTAAAGAAAAAATAGGGTTTAATGAATATTGTGTAATGTCTTATCAAAATGGAGAATTAACTCTTAGTAATTGTAATATTACTGCAAAAGAAGAATCTACATTAATCGAATATTATGCACCTTCCCAGAGTTTACTTCAAAAATATTTAAGAGAATTACCAACAAATAAAAAACAATTGGTTTATGTTGAAAATTCTTGTGGTCAATGGAATTGGGTTGTGGAAAATGTAATGGGATATATAGAAAGTAATTTTGATGATGATATTGAAAGAAGTTATGAAGAAGTTTTAGAATTAGGTTTACAAGCTGCACTTAATTTAATTAAATAACTTATGAGGGACGAATCAGTAACATTTAAAACAGCCATACTTGCAAAAAAGATAAAATTTGGAGAAGAATGTACCAATTATTATGGTAAATCTTTTGCTAACAATAAAAAGGATAATTTATGGTATGAACCAGAGGGTGTATATAATAATAAAACCACTTTAGCTTGTCCAACCCAAAATTTATTACAACGTTGGTTACGAGAGAAACATAATATTCATATAGCATTAAATAATGATGATTTAAATTGGAATTATCAATTATTTGATTTAACCCAATGTAATGAAGAATATAATCATTTAACAGGAAGTTTTGCTGGATATAAAAGTTACGAAGAAGCATTAGAAGAAGGTTTATATCAGGCACTTACTTTAATTAAAGAATTATGAGGGAAGAATTAATTTCAGAGAAAATAGCTGTATTAGCACATGAATTAGGTTTTAAAGAATTTAATGGTTGTGAACTTTGTTATCATAATAACGAATTAGAAAGATGGTGTTCAATATCAGGAATTTATGAAAACTATGTATTAGCACCTACACAGGCATTGTTACAAAAATGGTTAAGAGAAGTACATGACATACATTTATGTGTAAAACTTTATAGTGATGATACATACGATTATACTTTAATTTCTGATAAGATATTAGAAGAGAGTGAAGATGATACGTATTTTGATACTCATGAAGAAGCATTAGAAGAAGGTTTATATCAAGGACTATTATTAATTAAAAAATAATTAAGTAATTTTGTAACATTATTAAATATTATTCGTAATATTGCACATAAATATATTATTAACAATTAAAATATTAAAAATTATGAAAAAATTATTTTATTTTTTAACAATGATTGGAATTATTTTGGGTTTAGGATATTTAGGTGTTAGTTGTGATGAATCACCAAATTCTGACCAAATTCAAAAAGAACAACAAGAAAAGATTTTGCAAGAAGGAACACGTCAAATTGGAATGCCAGCTATTGTAAATTTTCAAGAAAAACAAACTCTTAAATGGATTTATGAACTCAGAGATAACAACAAGATTTTAAATTATGCCTATGTTTTTTCTGAAGTAACTGGTAAGTTTTCTTATATTGGTAAATGTATTGGTTTCCCAATACCTTATGCAACACAATTTACTAATCCGCAAAAAATAGAAAGACTTTATGCACAAGGTTATATTACCTTACCACAAGCCGACCCAAATGGATTATTTTCTCCTGCTAGTGCAGAAGGTACTTGGGTTTTACTAGTAAATCCTAAAACGGGTAATCCATGTCCTCTGTATATAGAACCTAAAATTACTGTTGTACCATTTCCATTACCGGATAATATTTGCACCATAAACGTAAAAGAATAAATATATGAGTATAATTAAATGGATATTATTTGTTGTTCTAGGAACAGCAATAATGATTGGAATAGCTTTTGGATTGGGATATTTAGGTGTTGGTTATACCAAAACAGTTGGTAAAGCACAACAGAATGCGAACAGAACTGTATTTGAACAAACACAAAGCTATGTTGAAGGTAAACGTCAGGAACTGGTAAAGTTTCATTATGAATGGACACAAGCTACAACAGATATTGATAAAAAGCAATTGAAGCTGTGATAAGACAAAGTTTTGCAAATTTTAATGATGCAAAAATTGAAGACCCGGAATTGTATTCTTTTTTAAGACATTGTAAAGGTTATTAATATTAGTTACTAATATAGAATAAAATAATTAAGTAATTTTGTAACATTACTAAATTTATTCCGTATTATTACATAGAATTTAGAGAAACATAATTTATTAACATAAAAAAATTAAAATGAAAAACATTAATGCTATCAAGACCGGGAATGTAGTAAATCTATCAATAGATGGAAAACTTCATAAAAAGAATTGTGGTAGTCCTGAAGAAGCAAATGAACTATTTAAATTAGTTCTAATAGCAAAAGAAAATCCCACTGATGAAAATATTAAAAAGGTTCGTTCATACCTTAATGAAAAAACAAGAATTGCAATGATGGCTGGTTTGGAAGCTGATAGCGAAAGTGGTGAAGTATATCTTGCAGGGTTTAATACACCCTTACCAATGGTTCTCATTGATACCATTAAAGAATACCATGAAAATGGATATCCTTTAGATGCAATCATTAATTTCTGGAAATTATTAATGATTAATCCCGATGTGAGAGTTCGTACAAGTCTTTTTGATTTTATCACCGCCCATGACTTCGTTTTAACCGACAAAGGTTACATGGTCGTTTACAAAGCAGTTTATCGTAAGAATGGTGAAGAAAAAGACAATACATTTGAAGAATTTGTTACCAATCAAGCGTTACACGTTAAGAAAGATTGGAAATGCTCTCCGAATAAATATGTAGTATATAAAGATTTTCAGAAAACTTATGCTGAAGATGGTGAAATTGATGATATGGATTTTGAAGATTTCACTTATCAAATAACCAAAATTGAAACTGCTGAAAATTGGAATGAAAAAGAAAAGGGTGTTGAAATACTTGGTAAACTCGGTGAATTATTCTCTGCTATCGTTAATAGTGAAGATAAAGAAAGCACTGAAGCTACTGCAAAGTATACTGATATGTATAGTCAAACAATGAATATTGAACTTGGTGTACCAGTTCATATGGAAAGAAAAGAATGTAATGGCAGTCCAGATGAAGACTGTTCTTTTGGGTTACATGTTGGATGTACCTCATATGTAAGTAGTTACGCAGATAGTGGTTCAGTAATTCTAGTTTGTCTTGTTAATCCGGCAAATGTAATTTCAGTACCAAAAAGTGAGTGTACTAAAATGAGGGTAAATTCCTATTTTCCTTATGGAATGGCTACATATACTGACGGAAAAATTGATATTATTGAGTTGCCTTACTATGAAGACGATTATTGTGCCTACGAAATTGAAGAATTAGAAAAGCAAATTGCTCTTATCAAAGCCAATGAATTACCAATCGAAACCGCAATTAATGCAGAAGAAGAAACAAGACCAATGACTGAATTAATGAAAATGATTGAGTCAAGAATTGTGGACTTAGATGGTATTAATATGATTAAAGATTAATATTGTGTTTCTCTGATTTTAAACCCTGTACAATAATATACAGGGTTTTTTGTAACATATTTATTTTATTTTCGTATAATAAATAAAAACATAATATAATGGAACGTAAAACAGTAAAAGAATATCGTAAAGAATATCAAGACTTGCAGAATAAAGTTAAAGCATTAAATATGCGCATATCTGATAGGCTTTTAGAACTCTGTAAACAAAATCCAGAAGCATCGGTAACACGTCATGCAGATGATGGTACAATTATTAAAGCCAGTTCAATTGGTTATAAGAATTATATTATAGGTATCACTATTGATGTTCAACTTAAATATATTGAAGCAATTGAAAAATATCTGGAAGAACAACAACCATATAAACAAGCAACAATTGAATTTAACAATTAATATTATATTATGATAACAATAATAGCAACATTAAAAGTACTGACATTAATTGTTTTAATTTGTGCTTTAGGTTTTATTGCCGAAAAAATAATTAATTGTATTGAAAATTATATAAATCAATCTAAATAATAACTAAACATGGATAATCAAATAATAATTGAAAATAATAAATTAATAGCTGAATTCATGGGTTTTGTTAAGGCTGGTGATATTTATATTAACAAATCAAAATCAAATCCATTACCTCCTTTTTGGCATCAAGGATATAGCAACAAATGTACAGTAGATGATTTTAAATTTCATTCATCATGGGATTGGTTAAAACCTGTCATCGATGAAATTGCTAAATATAGTCTTGCCTATCCCGAACAAACTAGCGGAGTAAGAAATATGAGCATTATAGTTGAAATTATCCCTGCATGGAAATCAGTTGTTGAATTTATTAAGTGGTATAATTTAAATAAATAATAATGTACAGAATATCCAGAGATAAGCGTAAATGGAGTAGTACACCAATAGCAAAGATAGTTATTGATGATAATGGCAAGGAAAATGAAAGACTTGTCTTATGCTCTTTCTTGTCTAAAAAAGAAGGTGATGAATTATTAGAAAAGATTGTTAGGTTCTTAAATAATAAAACATAATAAACATAATGAAAAATTAGTTTATTTCAATAATATTTATTAGTTTTACATTCAAAAAATTTAATTTAATTAATTATGGATACTTTAAAATTGAATCATCGTTATCTCATTGAATCACCAAATTCAGATGGTGAAAGAAACATTAGTGATTATACACTAACCGAAAAATTTAATGAATTTTATTTTAAATTTGAAAATCAGTGGAATATTTGGAAACATATTGATGATATTATGTTTTCTAAACAACCAGATGAAAAAATACCTGAAGGAAAAATAAGAATATTAGGCGATTTAGGAAAAAAATAATATGACAAAGATAACTTATATAGTAGGCGATGCAACACAACCACAAGGTGATGGTAATAAACTTATCCCACATATTTGCAATGATTTAGGGTTTTGGGGATTGGGTTTCGTGGTTGCCCTTAGTGAAAAATGGAAAATGCCTGAAGTTGCATATAGATTAAAAAAGAAATATATTCTTGGTTTTGTTGATTTTGTTCGTGTAGAAAACGATATTGTTGTTGCAAATATGATTGCACAACATGGTATTCGTTCTGCAGAAAATAATTCACCAATAAATTATAATGCAGTACGTACTTGTTTAAATATCGTTAATGACATGGCATATCGTACTGGTGCAACAATACATATGCCGAAAATCGGGGCAGGTCTTGCCGGGGGAGATTGGAATGTAATTGAGAAAATAATTGAAGAAATTATTACTGTGCCAGTAACAGTATATGTTTTAAGTGAAAAAGATTTACCAGAAAAGAATGTGAACCAATAAACTAGTGAAATTCAATCTTTAAATGTAATAATAAAAACCTCATAATATTTATGAGGTTTTCTTTTTTAATTTCGCATTTATTTCATATATTTGTATAGCAATTTAATATAAAACATGTATATTAAATTGCAAAAAATAACTGGAAGTGTTTAGCAATTATAGAACATGCAAGAACTAAAAGAATTAAAAGAAGAAGAATTTATAACATATGATTTTAACCTACCAAATCATAGTAATGAATTAAGCAAAGCAACGGATTTTATTGAAAATTTAAAACAAAAAATCGAAAAATTAAAAACAGAAAAATCAATTGATGGTAATATCCACACCACTGTATATGAAGAAATAATAAGGGCGTTGGATTATGTGGGAAGATTATCTATGCCAGCATTTGAGATTGAAGATAGGATGAAAGAAATGTATTTCAAACAATACAGACATTCGCCACAATTAGCCAGACAACTATGGTTAGACCACTATGAAAAAATTCATCATCCTTATAATTTATTAAAGAATAGGTGTTTTGGCTTACTTGATAAATTGGATGAAATGTATTTTAAAAAGTTTAAGAAACAACCACCAAATTGGAAGTATTAAAAAATAAATCCGGACATTAAATGTCCAGATTATTGTCCTGATAATATTCATTGTAATTACCTTGCGTATTAGTATAATAAACAGTAAAGAGTTTTTAATTCAACTTGAACTATGTATTGATTTAGGATAGGAAATATTTTTTGGTTGTGATATTTTTTCACCATATTTTAATATAAAACCAACTGGTTTGATTTTTTTACCAGTACATAAACGTCTTATGGTTTGAATACATAATTTAAGTTTATATGCTGCTTCATTTACATTTTTATATATTGTAATTACATCTCCAGTGGTTATTTCGCAACGTACAACAGAATATCTTTTAGCATTATAAATTCCCATTTGCTTTCTACTTTCCTTTTCATTTTCTCTTTTTAATCTTCGATTTTCGTTTTCTTTTTTAATTATACTTTGTATATTAAGTTTTTCCGGAATTCCATTAAAATGTATAATAAGTTCATCCAATTTAAACCAATATGAATTAAATTTAAATCTTTTTTTTATTGAAGGATTTAAAGTAATTTGATATAATTTTGTTGAACCACTTCCATTAACAATTTCATAATCTTTAAAGATTTTTATTCCAATTTCCTTCCCACTTTTCCATATCTTCTTTAATTGTCCATTTTTATCGTATTCTACGAATTGTTTAAATTTACTTTGTGATAGCATTAATAATGTATTGGCATCTCTTTTTTTGCCCTGCCAATACCCATTTTTGCCTTCAAGCATCCATTTAGCATTTACAAGTGGATGTTCATTATGTTCAACCACTTCTCTAAGTTTTTCTGAATACCATTTGTTTTCTGGAACAAGAATTATAGGTTCGACACTAACATTTTTATAATTTTTAAATATATCACGTAAAGATAAATTATGATACTGTACATTAATTTTAGAATTGTTTATAGTACCATTATCATTTTTTATTTTCTTGATGGTTTTACCAATATAATGAAATTTATTATTTGATTTTACACCATATATTAATGCATCATTCTTTTCCATATTTTAATTATTGTTTTTCCCATTATATAGATAATGAGCGACACTATCATTATGTTTAATTAATTCATCTGAAATTCGAAGCGCATTTTCAATATTCTGTTTACGATTAGAAATTCCTTCATGAATATTAGTACCATTAAAATCTAATTGCATATCCATAAGGATTGAATAAAGAATCCTTGATTGTTGTACACTATTCATTTGAATTGTAGTAAGCATACCAATAACCTTACGAAACGACCCTTGTAATGGTTCAAGTTTATCAAGTTTACACGTATCTTTAGTTATTAAATCTAAAAGTTTAACAATTATACCCATAGATTCAAACATTTCATTATTATTACCACCACTATTATCAGTAATGTTTTTATTCTTTTCAATCGATTTTTCTAATAACTTTTTTTCTTCTACAGAAAAAAGATATTTTGTATTAAGTTCTTGATGTTCTTTTTCTAATTTTAAAAACTTTTCATTAAGTTCTTTATATTCTTTTGAAAACATTGTTATTGTTATCGGTTCTTCTGTAAATGGAAATTCAATTTCTTTGGTTTCTTGAACGTTTTCCAATAAATCTAAACTTTTTTTTCTTAGTCTTTGAACTCTTTTTTTAATTCTTGCTTTATATGTGTCCAATTCAACATCTGGAGCATATTTATTCCGCAACATTTGTGCTATAGTATAATCAGAATTATTAATTAAATTAATAATTTCTTTATTTTCCTCTGTTAAAGATATGTTATCAGCTAAATCACCTTCTTCTTGATTATTAACAAATCCTTTATTTGTTTCATTTTCATATAAGCTATTAAGTTCAATAGCTTCTCTTAATTCTGAAATACTATAATTTTCTGGATTTTCTATAACATTTTTTATATCCGAAAAAGTTTTTGAATTTTTCATAATAGCACAATGGAAATTATACGCCAATTCAATTGTAGGCGGAATATTATTACCAATCCATAGAATTTCCTTTTCATTTATATTTTCAAGAATATTAAGATTTTTTAATTCTAATGAATATTTTAATATTTTAGCTTTATATGGTTTTAATTTATAATCTGTTAATAAAATAGGGCAAGTATTTGTTAATAAAAATAACTCATTTAAAAAATTATAGGTGGTTATAACCACATCGATGGTTTTAGTTTTCATGTTTTAAATTTTTTTGGTTAATTCATTATTTATTCCTTCTTTAAATTGATTGATATCGGATTCTGGTCTTAATTTTTTTCTTAACATTTCAACGACCAATAATGCACGTTGTCTTGGATTGGCTTTGTCTTTTGTTATATTAATTAAATTAACGATTGTTTCTTTGGTATAGTCAATATGAAACTTATTAATTGTTTGAATTTTTGCGTCATTATTTTCCCCATATAATTCATTAAATATTTCTTCAAATTTTTTATCGTAATCTTCGAATACTTGAATTTTATCTAAAAATTGTTCTTTATATGTTAAAGGAAAAAATAATAATGCTTGTTTTAAATAACGATATGCAGTCTTTTTATTATTTTTATTAAAACCATGAACATATTTTTTTACTAATTCATCTGGCGTATTTATTTCAAATTTATCATTTTTATTAATTAATTTGTTTGATTTAAGTAGTAATTCCAAATCCTTTTCAAAATTATATTTTTGAGCTAATTCATTAATATTTTCAGGAAGGATATCTCTTATTTCATCTAAAATATAATTATATTTATTAGGAAATTTATCAAATAATTCAATAAGTACTTCTTCTTTTTTATTTTCACCATAATCATTAAGCAATTGATTATATTCATTATTTTTAATAATTATTTGAGGGTGAGGAACAACTAATTCATTTGAAACAGTTTGTGGAACAGGGATTTTTGTTGTTGTTGTTTTTAAAAAATCTATTTCAGAAAACAGATGTTCGCAAAATTTATTCATGTCATCATTTTCTGTTTTTAATTTAATATTTTCTAATTCAAGTGAATGACATTTTTCAATTAATTCCGTTTCTTTTATAAGAAGTTCATTAATTATTTCATTAACATTCATAACTTTTAAGATTAATTTATTTATAAATTAAAGGCATTATAATTAAATAATGCCTTTAATAATTTCATTTTATTCTAAATCTTTCTTTGTGAATTCTTTTTTTCGATTTAGAGTACCTTGCACATAATATGAAAAGAGTACTTCGATTCTTTTCATAATTGCATTGGCTTTTAAATATTTTCTATCGAATGAATTTCTGTTTTTATTTTCAAGAACATCATCCCTGAATTTTCTGACAATAACTGGAGTAGTATTATCATTAGAAGTTAAAACATTTAAAAATTCATCGGTAGTATCGCCATAAGTTCTTTTATACATATAATAAAATGCAGCAAAATAACTTGCAGGAATTGAATATTTAATTCTTTTTTGCCAGAATTTAATTTTGGATTTACCACCAAATTGAAATGGTTCTTCATAGAAATCAAAATCATTTCTTACCATTTCAGTAATTTCTGGTGTAGTAAGATATCTATCTTTATCTATATTTGGAGAATTGTTATTCATATTATGCATAATATTAATGGCAGTTCCAACACGTGCAGGACTACTAAGTGATAGTGAATGACCTTCTGAATTTTCTATCATTAATGTAGTAAGACTATCTTTAAGACTTCTTTTTTTACCACAGTCAATTACAGCAAATGCATTTGGTGATAATCCTCTTATTACCCAAGAAATAATAGGTGTTTGGGTTTTTATTACGGCAGTACATCTGCCCTGACCATCAATTAAACGATTTTGATTATCAAATAATATAGGTTCTGCAACTTCCCATCTACCGTTTTTAATATCATTCATGTATCTAGCAATGGTTTTATCATCCAATTCCCTGTTTTTAACTCGATTTTCTTTATCAATATAATTTGAAGCAAGATAACGAGCAGCAACTGCAGGAGTTATAGTTTCTAATGTTGCTGATTGTTGTGATTGACATTCAATAAGTTTCTTTTTATAAACATTATTGTCATACTTAGGTGTTTTCATAATAAAATTTATTTAGTTAATTAATAATAAACAATTTCAACGGCAAATATAATAATAATTTCAATAATAAACAATAAATTATGACTATTTTTTATTGTTATCATTGATTAATTTCATATTAAATGTTTTTGTTTGAGCATTTTTAAACATTTCTCGCAAGTAACATATTCTGGAACACTAGTGGAATTAGGGTAATAGATAGGTAATGTTAGTTTTTTTCTACACAGAGAATAAAAATAAAATCTTCCCATATCACCATTAGTTAGTTTGTGATAATGTATTTGTTCTTCCTTCATAATAAAATTTTATTTATTTTTTCGACAGTATTTGAAACATATTTATTCATTGCTTCATGACTTCTATTGCTACTAGGATGTGCAATTTTTATAATTTTATTACTTGAAATTAAAATATAGTTTTTATGAACTTCAGCACCAAGTAAAACAATTATATCATTTAATTTTGGTTCAATTCTATTATGCCATTCAGCAGCTAAACTAAACTTTTCTTCATTAGTTTTAGGAAGATAATCAACATCATATAAATTTGTTTTTATACATTCAATTGGTTTTAATTTATCGATAATTTTATCAATAAGTTTCCCTGACCTTGTACTACTACATAAAGGCATTTTACCAATCTTATTATGCATTCCAACAAACATTAATTTCATGATTTATTTTGGTATCCAGTCCCAATGAGTTGGTTTGAGTTCAATTTTTACTGTTTCATTTTGTTTAATAATCCAGTTTCCATTTTTATATATTCCGGTACTTTCCCATCCTTCACGTTCAGGTGCTCCAGTTCCAGTTATTATATGTTTTAACTTAACTCTTATTCCTTCATGAGGTCTACTATTTTTTAATGAACGCCACATGATTTTTATTTCCTTTTATTTAATAATTTAACATTATTTTTCTTTTTACATTTATCATGTTTTTCTATGAAAGAAATGCATTCTTTAGTAGGATTGCTTATACCAATTTCAGATAATTCTTTCATTGTTTCAGGAAATTTGATTTCCAATTTTTCACCACAATTATTACATTCAAATTTTAATGTTGGGGCATCGAAATTATATGATACATGATATTGTATATTCTTTTTCATGACAATTATATCATTTTATTGAGTTGTGATATGGATGCCTCTTGCAGTTTTTTCGATAAATTGCTCAATTATTGAAGCATATTTCATTATCCACACAAAAATAAAATAACCATCTTTTCCATCATGCTTTCTACTATGTGCAATAATGCCAGAAAATTCTCTAACCAAGAAATCATATTGTTCCTTGTTTACTTCAATTGCTTTATTATATTCGATTTTCATTATAAATTTTCTTTAGGTCAATTATTAATATTTTTTCAATAATCTTCCTTCATATCCTATTACAGGCGAAAAATTATTATCAATAACATAAATATTCACATAAGTATCATCAGTAGCTTTTGCAAATCTTTCTGCTAATTCCCACGCATATTTTTCAGTTGTTATTAAACCTTCACCAGCATGCTTATCTGGAAAATGGTCATTCGATAAAATACCGCCATTTCTTTTTTCAAAACTTACCATAAAACCTTTTTCTTTTTCATTGATAATCGACATTGCTTCTTTTAATTTCATAGTTTTAATTATTTATAATAGTTCATTATATTCAAAAGTTCCAAATTTTAAATTTTTATCATTCCAATAATTAATTGCAAATGGTAATAACCATGATACATTTGGTACTATATTATTAGGTATTTCATTAATATTAACCCAAGTTACAAGTTCATCTGTTATTGTGGTTAAATTACCGTGTTTTAAACCATGAAGCGCAGTAAAAATTTCAACAGTATAATCATCACCTTTAATAATACCAATATAACGCCAATCAGAAGTAATTGTATTAATATCACACTCTTCTTTAAACTCACGAATTACACAGGCATAACCATTTTCGTTTTCTTCTATATGTCCACCGGGAAAATTATAATTACCTACTTGCCATTCTGGTCTTCTTTTAAGAATTAATGCCACTTTCTTTAAAGAAGAATCAAAATATATTCCAATTGTGTATCTATTTCTCATATTACCAAAGTTTTTTAAAATAAATTGCCAATGGAATAGTAATTGGAAATCCAATGCTATTTAATACAAATACTAATGTTATTCGCCACCATTCCATAGATAATGGATGATATTTCTTTTGCATTTTAATTGCCCATATTCCATTTATTAAAGCAATTATTCCATAAATAATCCAAAATGTTTTCATTATATTATATTTATTTTAATATTTCATACCATTTTTGGTCGAAAATCTTGCCTTCAGTATTCATTTCATCATTTTTAAATATTCCCACGATTCTGCCATTCATTTTTTCAACCAATGCATCCCACATTTTTTCGCCATTACTTCCAACCAATGTTGAAAATTTAATTTTGTTGTGTTTTTCTAACATTAGACGAAAAAACTCGTGTTTATCTTCTATCCAAATACTTTTATTACAATTATTCCAATCAGGAAATGACATTGCAGCAATTTGACTAACATTATTTATTGGTCTATCTATATAAGCACATAAATAACCCATAATGTTATTATTTGCATCAATAGATACATATTGGTCTTTATAGTAATTATTATCATCAATTTCGGTCTCAAATCTAACATATCCCCCTAATTGATAATATTTACATCTATCAGTAACAACATTCATTGTTAATAATTTTTGTATTTTTTCTTTGTATAAATATGCGTATTTTAACATAACATTAATTTTAATTAATTATTTCTACTTAAATGTTCATTTTGTTTTTGAACTAGCCTTGGCAATAATACATTTTTAGTAAATTCACCAACCATATTAGCAAGTAATTCATCGTCATTTGCCAATATTGCACCTTTTAATGAACACAATATCAATTTAACACTAACTTCATCGTTTTCATTAGTCAAGTTAATTAATTCACTTATTTTTTCAATTATAATATTTCTCATTTCTATTTATTTATCATTTATTTTATCTACTGCTTTTGAAATACTTGCTGCTTTTGAAATACCTGCTGTAAATCCTGTGGGTTTATCATTATATTTTGTACTAGAAATAAACTTGCCCATATTTTTTAATTCTTGAATTGATTCATCTATATTTTTACCAAAAATAAAAACAGACTTAATTAATTCACCCAAATGTGATAATGATAGACCTTCAGTATTATCGACCATTTCTTGAATATTAATTTTTTTTAAATCATCACCCTTTATTTTATGTTCAAAATAAAATTTTCTAACACTTGCTTCAGGATTACCGATATAATATCGTTTATCAAATCTTGAGGGTCGATTTAATATTCTATCTTTTAATTTTTCAGGATAATTTGTGCAACCGAGATAAACAATGTTTTGTGATTGATAAAACCCATCAAGTATGTTTAACAGCCTCGTTTCATTTTCTTGATATTCGAGTAATCCATCAAGGTCTTCAATAATTGTTAAGATTGGTGTATGTTCTTCTATTATTCTAAAAAATTTAGTAACTGCATCAAAGTAATTTTCTAAGTCTCTTGTTGATTTAATGGAAAAAACAACACCTTGTTTAGTATCTATTATCATTTGAGTTAATAATGCACTTAAACATGTTTTACCATTTCCTGCTGGACCGTGAAGTAAAATGCCTCTTTTATATGCAAATTTATATTTCTTGAATTTATCTTCATTGTCCCAGAAATATTCCATATCATTTAAAATTTGTTTAAATAATGGATTTGGTAGATTTAATAATTCATCCAATTCAAGTTTTTGTTTGTTGAAAATATAAACATGTCTCTCACCATCCCAACTAATATCATAAATTCCTGCAGGTAATTTTTTTCTAATTATTAATGGAGATGTTGGAATATAATTATTATTTTTTGATTCAATCCATTCGCAATAATTATCAGATGTAGTTGATTTTCTTTCTGCATCTTCTTCAAATATAATTGCTGGTTTTTCTTCTCTTACTTCGGAATTTTCCCGCCATTCTTTTCTTTTCATATTAAATTTTTTTCATTAATTTTAATTATTTTTCTCAACAAATACCATTTAAATAATATCCATTCTCTTTCAGAATGAAAAACTTCATGGTGTTCATAATTTTTCTTAGCATAATAATATGCAAATTTAATAAAAAAAATCTTAACTTTTCTCATTATATTAATAATTTTTATTTTTATATATTATTATAATCTTGCATTGGATAATAGTTGTTACCACATTGAATCAATCGTATTATTGAATCTTTCTTAAATGAATATTTTTGATTAACAACCAATCTAAAACCAATTAGTTGTATTCCTAATGTTGGTAATAAAAATATGTATGTACAACATTTATTAGTGTCTATGAATACCCCTATCCACAAATCATACCATTTACATATTGGTTTAATTTTAAAATTACGAAAAACTTGAATGTGAATATTAAATATCCTTAAATTGAAGCACATACTGTCCATATTATTCTTTTTTGTTTGGTATGAAAATGAATTTTGGAATGAATAAATCTAATTCCATTATTCTTACATAAACTGCATGACACATATCCATAGCAACATATCCATTATTATGAGTAAATTCATAACCACTCCCATATTGAGTATATTCAACCATCATTTTCTTACCAGTTTCAGAATTTGTGATATGATTTAAATAACCTTCGTTATCATAATCTAATATCATTTTAGTTTCTTTATATTCAAAATTTATTTTCATAATCATTTATTTTTTGAAAATAGTTCATAATTCCTCAGCTTGTTCTTTTAACTCTTTTGCATTTTGGATTAATTCGTCAGCTTTATTTAATAATTCTTGTTTTTTACTATTTATTTTGGAAAGTTCTTTAGCATAATTCCAAGTAGTAACTGAAAATTTATTCCCTTCTTCGTAATCCTCAACATTAAAAGTATTAACAGCTATATAACGATTCTTAACTTTTACACCTAAATCACGTATTACAATTTTTTCTATTGCATTCTTTTCATGATAATCCCACACTAACATTTTTCTAGGAAATGTTAGTAATGTTATAATTTCAGCATTATATTGTCTTACTGTGTTTTCTGAATAATTACTAAAATGATTATTAATTATACCATAATAACGATGAGATTCCCCAGCTTCTTTAGTATAAGTACCCAAAAATGCTGATGCATTCTTCACACCCTTACTTTTCCAGTATTTGATTACTTTCTGTCCGTGTTCTAAATTTAACACTTCAATTACCTGATTTTTCATTTTATAATTATTTAATTTTACCAACAAGTTTATATTTGCCATCAAGATACTGCCCATCAATAATTAATTTCTGGGCATCTATACAATTATCAACATAAGAACATTTCCATGCAATATCTTGTGGTCTTTCAATGATTTTTTCGGCTTGTTCTTTAGTATATTTACCTGCATTAGTTAAATCAGTTGTATAGCCTTTAGAATTTATTGCCCACCAAAGTATTGCATTGCCCACATATCCATTTTGGATATAATACATTTCTTCTTTCATTTCTTCTTTCATTTCTTCCTTTACATCACATTGTTTTTCAATAACTTTTTTCTTTGCACGAATTTCTTTTACATCTTCCCTCATATCAATACTAAACCATTCTTTAATTCCGTTTGAAACTGCTTCGGCTGTTTCGTGGTCATCATTAAGTTCACATATTTCCGCAACCATTGCTTTAGAAAATAATGCTCGTTCTGATTCGCTATGTGATTCAACATATCTTAAGAACATTTTTTCATCCATGTCACCATTATAGTATTTCATAATATTATTTAATTAAATTAATGAGTTTTTCAATGGTTTCCTTTGAAACTTGTTCAAATTCATTCCCTGTTGAGGGTTTGATATTATGTGAACCAACCAAAAAAGCAAATTCAAATTTTTTGTTTAATTCTATCACAGTTAAAACCGCTTCTAGTTCTTTTAATGTTATTGATTTACAACCGAATTTAACAAATTTTTTGTCTCTATATATATCGGCATTATAACCAGAAATAGTAATATTTTGTTTATTAAATGTTTCTATTTCTTCTAATGTAGCATAGCGAACAGCATAATCATAAACACCATTATTATTATGACCAAACCATAAAACATTATAATCTTTATTTGTTTCAGTTATTTTACCAATTTTAAATGTTAAACCCTTTTCATATCCGCACCCTCCCATATCTTTATCATAAGAATAATTACCATTTTGAAATTTTGGTAAACAAGTAACAATATCATTTACTTCATATTTAGGTTTTATATTTTTTAAAGTTTCGTTAACCTTACTAAGCGCAAGCTCAAGATTTTCTTTTAATTTATAATAATCAGCTTCTTTTATTTTATTGGCAGTATTTGGTTTACAATACAAATCAGCTATTTTATTAGCAGAATTTGGGTCACAATCCAAATCAACATTTTTATTGGCAGGATTTACCGAGGTAGTATAATATAATTCTTCCCATTCTTGGAATGTTAAAACTGGAAGATGAATAAATTTCGAACCAATTGAATTTTGAAGAGCAACATTATCATCCCCATCAAATTTATTAGATTTTATAACATAACTCCAATAACTCCAACGATATTCATAGTTTAATTCATTCACTATCTTTCTTGTTTCTTCCTGATTCTTACATTCAACTATGTATTCTTCTGGGAGTTTGTCGAATTTAGGTAGTAATTCACAAACTGGAAAAAGTTCATCATCACTAAAACCATAATCTACACCATCTATTGTTATACAAATAGCAATAAAATTAGGTTCGGAACACTGTTTTTTATTTTTAACAACACCCTCTACGGGGTACTTTAAATTTCCCGGATATTGACCGCCAGCAGAACCAGACCATATATTAGGATTACTATTTATTCTAATCCTATCGCCAATTTCAATTTTTAATGTTTTCATGATTTTAAATTATTAATTAATTTGTATAATTTTATATCTTCGATTAAACTAATCCAAGTCGAGTTTTTATTTGTCATTAGCCAATACATAAAATTTGAATCAAGCAATACTTCATGATTCATATCAACTTCATCTATAACTTTAGCATCGTTATAATCAACGAAATATTCTAAAAAACCTGATTTAATTACTTGATGTTTTACACCTTTAAAACAAATTTGATTTGAGACAAGTTCAAATGTTTTTCCAATATCATTTCCATACCAATAATATTCACCGCTACAATTTGTAATTAAAATTTTCATAATTTTAGTTTAGTATTTTTTGCAAATTCTTCCAAATATCTTTTAATATTCATTAGAATTTGTTTTTTTGTTAGTCTACTTTCTTTACAAACAAGTTCTTCATTTATGCTTTTATAAATTTCTCTTACCAATTCAAGTAATTCCTTTTCTTTATTATAATTTAATTCAAAGGTTAAATCAATTAACTTAGTGGATAAATCATCAATTTCTTTTTCTAATTGTTCAATTGTTTTATCAATCCTTATTGAAGTCTTTGCTTTCTTCATATTTTGCGCAAAATATTTTTCATTTAATATTTTCTGATAATATTTTTCTCTTGTTTGTAATTTTTTTGTTGTAGTATCTTTTCTTTTTATCCAATAAGTATCATCAGGATTTTCTTTTATTTTTAACAAAAGAAAATTTATTGCAGTACGTAACTTACGTAAATCATAATCAATTAAATTAAGTAAGTATTTTTTTACAACTTTATTGTTTCCAGATTTCATTTACAATCATTTTTGAAATTATTACTCCTAAAGCACCAATTACAATAGTTTCAAACTTAAATATATTAACAAGTATTGATAAGATAATTATAATAACTATCATAAGTATTAATTGAACTACAGTTTTCATCATTTTATATTTTAATTATTAATCTTCTTCTTCCCATGCTAGTTTTTGAATCCAATCTCTATAATATCTACGTCCAAGTTTTTTTTCAATACTAGTGTTATTTATTTTTAATTTTTCATCACCATATTCGAATGATTTTACTGGATGACCTCTTGCTAAATCTTCTTCTGGAAATTCAGACCACAGATTTTCACCTGTTTCAGCATCAATCAAATTCCAATGACTATGTTCTCCATTATCTGTAAAAACTTCATTAACTACTGGTTTTTCCATTTAATCAATAATTTCTATAGTTACTTTTACATGAGCACAATATAATTTCCACCTCAGATTATTATCTTTTACAACAAATTTAACCATTTCATCTTGTTCAGTATTCACCCAAAGTTCTTCACCATTCATGGCTTGAACAAATCCTTTGCGTTCTATTTTCATAATAATTCTTCTTCCTCTATTGTATGTGATTCACCACAATTTTTACAATTTTTTACATAAAACGTTGTTTCATCCCAATATGACCAGCCATCACCATCATAATTAAAATTTTCATGATATGACTGGTTCTAACTGTTTCAAATGTTGCTTTATTTGAAATAGTCTTATCCTCACATTTATGTTTTATTGTCATATATAAAACAAATATATACCACTATCAGTTTGATATGAGTCATTTTCTTTACACTTAGAAATGTTATTTTCTAAATCTTCTTTAATAACTTTTGATTGTGGATAAGCTAAATCAATAAATTCTTTAACATTACCATTTTCATCAAAGACAAGTTCTTTAGGTATTCTACATATTCTAAATATGCAACCACTGTAATTATTTATTCGAATAACAGCACCATTTGGCTTTAAATCGTATTGAATATCAAGTTTTTTCATTATAATATATTTTTATTTTAAATTAAATATTATGCAATAATACGAAAAATATTTAAATATGTTACAAAAAATATCTAATTTCAATTAAAATTATCAAAACCAGTTTTTTACTTCTTTTATAATTTTTGCACGATATTTATGTTTTGGTAATTTTAAATACCAAATAATGTAGAAAAACATACCAATTCCTATAATAATTAAGTAAATTAATAATACCAGAACACTAAATATATATCTCATAATTTTTCTAATTTTTTCTTATTTTTTAAATTCATTAAATCCCGAATAACTGAATTAATATCATCAAGACAATCCTTATTCCAAATTGTTTCACCATTTGGAAAGAAACAATATTGTCGCCAACTCCCATACCATTTAATGACACCAATAGTCATGTTGTGGTGTTTGTTATTAACTGTAACAACTTCAGTTTTTCTATCTTTATCACGTGTTAGTTGAACAAAGATGAGAAATTTAGTTTGTTTAATTATTTCCATAATTAAATTTTAAATTCATTTGATGGTTTAAGATTATGTTTCACACATTCCAATATCTTTTGATAGTTTGGATTAAGGTATGCTGCACTTGTTTCCTTGAGTTCATCAAAACTATAACCTTTACAATGATTTGGAGAAGATAAACAAACATATGTTGTATTATCGACAGTATATATTCTTTGTGTATCTTTATGTGTTGCAACATGAAGATTTTCTTCTTTCCAGTTAATAAAATCTTTAATATTTTTTGCAATAACTCCAATAAAAATAGTTGGTTTTTGTTCTTTTGCTCCAATTTCTTGTACTTCGAAATAATATGGTAGCCATTCATGAATTCCATATGAATTTGCATTAGTAGCTGTAGAATAATATGGAATATCAGTTACTGGTCGTGCATTTATCACTGGTTTATTACAATCATTAAATACACCTGCACCAAAAACACACATAACATCCCAAACAATTCCATTAATATCAGTATAGTTTCCTAATCCATAATATAATGGATTTTTTTTAAGTATTAGTGTTTTTACTTCACCTTCATACTTGCTGAAATAAGATATGTTCATAATATTTTATTTTTTATAGTTCATGAAATAAATCAAGAAGAAATAAAATTCCTTCTGTTCCAAGAATAAATCTTGAAAAACCATTCCAACTTGCCAGATGATATGACCAGTTACACATAGCTAAGAATCCAAATGTCATTATAAGAATAATTAACCATTTAAGTGAAAATTTAAACATTCTTTTCATATATTTATTATTTTTAATTTATATTGTTTCTTCAATTGCTAGACCTTGTTTAATTAAATCATATTTATCCTCGGATTTAAATAATAATGGTTTAAATTTAACACCAAATTCAGATATAAAAAAAGTTTTAAAATAACCATAGTATCTTCCAATTTTTAATGAAGTAATATCACCAGTATGATTAAATTTTACTTCCCATAATTTACCTGTACGCCAAACCACGTGATTTTTCTTTATTTCATTAGGAATACCATTACCATGAATGCCAGCCATTTTAAAAAAATTTTGTGGAAATGGAGTTGATGGTTGTATAGTATTAAGTGCTTCAACTTCAGCTTTTGCTTTTTTATAATTATAACTTTCGTAAGAAAATTTAATTCCCGAAAATATTATTTCTTTTATTATAGGCGTAGGTAGCATTATTTATTATTTAATTTATATAATATCAATATATTGCGGTATATCCATATGTCCATCTCTCCAATGGTTAAATATTCCATTAATTGTCCATAGCATTTGTCCACATGGGCAAGCATAAATATCTGCAGATTCTTTTATATTATTTTCATTTAAAAATGATGTATCGGGTTGTGTTGGTGTTCTAAACAAACCAATAAATTTATGTTTATTTGCATCAATTATTGTTGCATCAACAAACTTACCATTTAATAAAACTTTCTTCATTATTTATGAATATAAATCTTCGATTTTACTTAATAATTTATTATATTCTTCTGCAGTACCAATGAAACACATTGTATCAGTTTCAGTTGTTAAATCACTTACATCAAATTCTTCCCAACCATTCATTTTAATTAATGTTATGATTGCTTGTCTACTTCTATTAATTCTAATATATTTTTCTAAGAAGATAATTTGTGCTTTCGCATCATTTATGCACCATTCAAATGAGTCATCTCTATCAAGAAGAATATTGTGTTTCAATAATACATTTTCTTTTTGATTTTCACTTTCTTCTTTATTTAATTTTAACAATCCAATTGAAAGGAAATCTCTTATTTCACTTTTTTCTAAACCATGATGAATTTCGCTGTTTTTCATTTGCTTTTAAAATTTTATGATATCATTAAATAACTATATTTACAAGTTCAATATCTCTCCAATCTACTTTTCCTAAATTTGAAATCCACATTTGTTGTAATGTTTTTTCTCTTATAACATCTACCCAATGTTCTTTTGGATATTTCATATCCTTATACACAAATCTAAGATTATTTGTTGGTTTCCATACATCTATTCCAGCATCAATAATAATCGAATTAGATGCTTCTAATTTTTGTTTTTTCATTACTTTTCTTTTAAAATTTTAAGAATTTCAATTATATCTTTAGTTTGAGATATATGTAATTCGTACATAATTTTATACATTACTGTAAGTCCTTCAAATTTGGTTTCGTTCAACATATCTTGCCAAATCTTAATTTCTTTTTCTTTCTGTTGAATTAGAGCATCGATTTCATTTTTTACTTCTTCCATTATTTTAAATATTAAATTTTTTCTTTAAAAGTTTGACAATCCTTTGTATAACAACCAACAAAGGATATAAACATATTTTTCTCACACTTTAAATTACCATCATGATGAATACAATCAAGGCAAATCCAACCATCGGGTTTGGATTGTTGTTGTAACACTTCTTCAATGGTTATTATTGGTGTATTAATTGCAGTACTTAAATCAGTATTATAATTTACCATACCTGAATTACTTTGTTTAATCATATTCATTTGTTTTATATTTACTATATTTTTCAATAATTAATGAAAACCAACTTAATAATGAAATAATTATTAAACCAAAATAATTTCGTGTTGATAAAAGTATTATTTCTTTCCTAACTTCTTTATTGAAGTAATAATACGAATAAATAACACCAATTAAATATAATATTAAAATTAGTGTTAATATAATATGTGATGTGATAAAATTCATATGTTTTAATTTTTTAAATAAATTCAATTATTTTAATTTTTCTAATCCTTCTTGTAATTCTTCAAAAGAATAACAAATGTCACCACCATTTTCCTTAGTGAAAGCATGCATTATGTCCCATTTTTCAGGCTCTTCATCAAATAAAATAAAACAAGGTTTACCTTGCCCTATCATATAACCCAATTCCAAATGACCAGATTTTCCTGCTGGCATAACTAAAACACCCATATTACTTCTGTCTATATGAAACTTATCAAATTCATAAATATGTTTCGCAGCATAATTGCTAAGTGCTTGTTTATGTGTAGTGCCTCTAACTTTTTCAAAATTACGCCAAAAATCATCTGCTTCAGGACCGGGACTGAACCAATCATCAAAAACTTCAAATCCTAATTCTCTGATTTTATTGGCAATATGAGGTATTTGTTCATTTTTTAAACTACCTATTAAATAAATTACTTTTTTTGACATTATTTTTTATTGATTATATATAAAGTTATTTTTTTACCAGCTATTATAAAATCTGAGTTTTGTTACACCTTTTGGAAGTTTTGTAATATCGACTTCAACACCTTGACTTGAATCATCTTCATATTCTTCAAAATGAACATCTTTTTCTAAATCGATTTCAAGTTTATCTTCGGGTGTATCACAATTTTTAAAATACTCCTCAGTTTCTTTTGGAAGACTTACTCCCATTTCTTCACAAATATCCCAAAGTTTTTTATGTTTCTGATATTCAGGGTCAGTATCTGGAGTGAATGCTTTAATGTAAGTTGACATACTCATATTAGTGAATTTTAATGTTTATTATTTTAAATAAAAAACCCTTGTATTATTACAAGGGCAAATATACTAATAATTTATTTAATAACAATTATTTTTTCTTATATTTTTTAATAAAATTATTTATTTCTTTTAATACTGTTGTTATTAATTCTTGATTTTGTTCTTCATCTTCTTCACTTATACTAGGTAAATGGTCACCAAAAGAAGGAAAATTAGCAACATCAACCTCATTTAAAAACTTTTGAGATTCTTCTTTAACAATTTGTTTAATATCTACCATGAGTATTTTAATATAAATACTTAATGACAATAAAAAACCCTGCAATGATTAATTACAGGGTTTGTATTATAAGTTGTGAATATTTCATTTTGAGTAATATTTAACAATACTTTTTGCAGTAGTCAGAGAAGCATGATAATACTTAAAAAAATCCTGACCACCTCTTTCTTTTATTATTTCATCGAGAGCAGCTAATGTATCTGGATGTTGTGGTACTAAACCAGTTTTTTTACACGCTTCTTTAATAAGATTCCGATAAAACTTTTCAAGTTCAGTTTTTTTACCTTTTTGACCTTGTTTTTGTGCTTCTGAAAGCATTTTACGATACTTCTTATCTGCACGTATTTCTTCTTCACTTAACCCGGTTTCTGCTTTTATTTTACGCAATAAACGCATTTCATTCTTATTTGGATAATGTTTAGTTGGGTCTTTAAGAATTTTTTTTGCTTTTTTACTGCGTATTTGTATTCTGGCTATTGGTATTTGTATTATATCGCCATTATACCAAATATCCATCTTTTTATCAGAATATATGCTCATTTTATAACTATTATTTTTCTTTTAACTTCATATCCAGTAGCTTCAGTAAAATTACCATAACCATGTTCAACAATTGGGTTAATTTTACCTGATGGAGATATTCTTTGCCAATACCAGAAATTTGAAAGTCTACCGTCAATTTCATAATGACCGGAATTAATTATGACAGGATATGCTTTTCTTCTTTTATCATATTTATCCTGCCAAGGTTTAAAAAATACTATTTGATTTACACTTGGATTACTTATTTGTATTTCTGAATTCATTAACATAATATTTCAATTTATAAATGATAATATTTTTTCAGCACGTCCGCTAACATATTCAAACCAATTTGGTCATCAACATGATAAGAACTGACATAACGTTCAATAGTTGGTTCACCTTTTTCATCATAAAATGGATAAGAACCATATTCTATAGGAGAAGGAGCACCTGCATGACCACCACATCTAATTGAATTACCCATGATTTTATTGCCATCAGTTGGATTTTTTCTCAGATGCAATTCCATTGCAATTGCTAAAGGTAGACCTTTTTCGCCATCAGGTATATTGACTATCCAATAATACCATGCACGTCTAAAAGTCCAATTAGCAATTTTACCAATAGTATTATAAGGTACTTCACCTTTTGATATTTCTTTTTCCATTGGTATGTCAGCAAGCCAGAGTTCTTCTCTTACGATTTTGTCTGCATCTTTATCTCCTGCTAAATTTTTCATAATTATTCTTCATTTGGCATTGGTTCATCTTCACTGTTACCTAATATCCAATCAAGTGCGTATTTTACGCCTCCTTCATAGGTCATTCCATGATATTTTCCGCCATTCTTTTCGGCTTCTGCAACTCTATCAAGTTGCTCATTAATTTGTTCTATAGTTCTTACCATATTTCTGAGATTAAAGAATTATTGAACTGTATTTCTTAACAGTTTCGTTCTTACTTTCTTTCAACGAACCAGTGCAATAATCATAGGCTTTCTTGCCATTTTCAATAGTAAAGGTTCTAACCTTAGTAATTATAGGATTTGAACTGAATGCAAAAATTCCTAAAACAACTAATAAGACTGTGATTTTAAATAATTTTTTCATCTTCTTTCTTTTTTAGTGAATACTAATAACAAATGATTATACGAATATTAATTAAAAATGTTACAACAATTAAGTTATATTAACTTTTTAGTATGTATATCAACGCCATCAATATCACTTAACGAAATATCAATTCCCACGTCTTTTATTTTAGTGAAAAACTGTTCAAATACCTTTTTTCTATCATTTAGCATCGTAAAGAATTCATTACGTTTTTCTTCATCACAATTTAAATATTTTTCAGTTTCTTTATCTATCCAATTGTTTGGAAAAATGATTATATCTTCTAACATTTTTCTCATTAATTCTTCAAATCTATGCCAAAATAAAAATCTAATTAATTCATTCTTATTCATATAATTAGAAATATAATCGTCAACTACTGTACTATAGATACGATATTTTTCATCTTTTATTTCAAGTCGCCATCCCATACATTAAATTTTAGTATAAATTTTCAGAAATAAGTATTGAATCTTCATCATTTTCACTTGCATCATAACCATATTTTATTTGATTATTTTCTTTAGCTATTTTCCATGCTTCACTTCTATTGACAAAACGATTTTTCGAAGTAAGAAAACCTTGTTTTTCTCTAGGTGGTAAGACTGGATTCGTTATTAATTCTTTTAAAACAAAATAACAATCACTATGTCTATGCCCACAAATAATTGTTCCATTATAATCAATAGCTGCACACAATATAAATTCTTTTTGTTTTATCATTTTCTTTTTTCAATTCCACCCAATTCTTTATTAAAAAAATGATAAGAAGTTCCAATTAATATTTTATCTTCAACAGGAAGTTCTTTAAATTCTGGTAAAGATTTTAATTTAAATAATTCCTTTTTTAGTTGAATTACTTCTTTCATTTGATTAAGCCACTTAGGATTAATTATAAAATCTATATTTCTATCTTGTTTTCTTCTAAATATTTTAAAATCTTTAAGATTAGCAACACCAATTTCCCATTCACCTGTTTCAAAAATAGACATACTTAATTGACCTTTACCTTCTCGTGTCCATTCACAAGTTGCAACTGCACCCCAATGATTTGAAAGTCGATATACATTATTGTATTCATCAATAAAATACCTACTACCTGATTTGGTATTGGCTTCATATGTGATTTTACTTGCTTGTTTTAGCTTATCCCATGTTTCAAAAATATCACCGCAAGAATTTCCTACAGCTTTAAAATCCACTTTAGTACAAATTTGAAAATTGTATTTATCAATATTTTTGTAAATATCTCGATAATGAAGATATTTACTATCTTGAAGAGTCATTACAAATTCCTTTTGCTTTTCAATATGTTCTTTTGGTATCATCATGAGCATTAATACGAAATTTAATGAAAAATGTTACAAAATCATAACACATTTAAATCATTATTATAATCAATATCTTTTAAAAATGCATTGATGTGTTTTTGTAACATTGCGATATAGTATAATTTACTTGATTTGGGCATATTATTATGCCAACTAACTTCACTCAATGCTTTATCCGCTATCTTAAACATTGAATAATTATTTGTTGACTCATTTGAAATAAATTCTAATATTTGTTCTTCAGTTAAATCCAAATCAATTGTTATTTGTTTTTTCATATTACCAAGCATTATAATCAGTTATATCTTTTTCTCTATCTCCAACTCTAATTGTTACGCCAATACCAATACCACCACCAGAAGTAATAATTAATTCTTGTGACATTTTTTTATATTTCTTAGGCAATTTAGCAATAAATTCTTCTGCTGCTTTAGCCTCATTTTCGTTTAATTCAAATTTTGTTATCATAATATAATTAAATTTGTTCTAATTAACATTTTTTTTTCATATAGTAGATAAAATGAATCTTCTTTTATTCTGGTAAAATATGTGTCATTACATATAGAGCATAGTTTATTTGGTTTAGCATGAACACAAATCACTTCTTCTAATAAGGGGTCAACCGTAACATAAACGAATTTATTATATTTTTTTGCTGTAAGAAATAATGAATCATAATCAGGAATTTTATAACCTTGATACATCAATTGCGTTTTAATTACCTGATAATGCGGTTCACTTAATTTACCACGTTTAAATACAATTATATTATTTCCATGTGTACAAACAGTTTCATCTGGTTGCATATCAATAATAAATCCCAATTTACGTAAATATTGTATCAATATAGTATGTTTTCTCATTATAAATTGTTTTAACTTTCAAATATTAAACAACAGTTTTTATATTTTTTACCTGAAAGACAAGGACATTTATCATTTCTTTCAATCTTTTTTATTGGTGGTAATTTATAATTATAATCGACAACATTTTCTTCAATACCATTAAGATGATTAATCTCATGTTGCCAGATTTGAGCTTCAAAACCACCATAAATTTGATTAGTATAATGATTACCATCAATATCATCATAACTAACTTTAACCGCACGCAATCTATCAGCAAGAATAGATTTGCCTACCCAAGTAAGACAACCTTCAAGTTTGGGTTCAACCATTCCAAAATATAAATCGATTTTTGGATTAATAATTAATTTCCAAGTATTGATTTTTAAATTTCTAAGAGCAAAGACATTTTGCATAAATCTTTCTCCATCAATACTACATTGATTTGCTGCTAGTCCAACCGCATTGCGATGATTAGAAGCAAATTCGAGAAATGTATTAAATATTTCTTTATTGGCTTCGAAATCATGAACAAGTTCGAATATACATGGAGTTTGCTGATTTGGAATTATTTCAAATATCATAATTTATTTATTAAATTATTTATATCTATCGTTCATTACCTGTTGCATTACTAATTGCCTTAATTAAATCAACTTCATGAACGACAACCTTTTCTCCATTCTCACCAATCTGTATTTCTACTAATTGGTTTCTGTTCCAAACATTTCTAACATTAAGAATTTTGTTGTCACCTACTTTAGTTTCTTTACCATCTATCACATAGATGTGAACTTGTGTTTCTACTTTCATAATTTCATTTAATTAAAAAATTAAACATTAAAGCAAATTCTCTTTTATTTATATGACCATTCATATCTAATTGATGTCTTGCTGATTCAAAATGTTGAATATTTAATTTACCTTTAGGATAAATTAAAAGTTGTTTATCTTTTATAAACATTATATAATGTTGAGTTATATGTTTAATAAAACCAAAACTAATTAATAAATTAAATAATTTTAATTTATCCCCTTTTTTAATTTTCATCATCACTAAATTTTTCGTTATCTTTCACTTGTTTACCACAATCAGCACAACAATATATTAAATTTTCATCACCTTCAAAATGACAATTACCTTCTTTACTTGGATTTCCACAAGTACAATATGATTCATCTTTATCCAATATTTTATTTAAATCTCCAAGTAATTCAATAAATGCATTAGAATTATCCATATAGTATTCAGCTATATTAGAAATTGTCCTATTAGAATTATCAAATTTTTCAGAAATTAATGATTTTTTATCATTAGCACTATTAATAATTTCTTTTATTTTTGTTATCATAATATTATCTATTATACCAAATTATTGTATCAAAATCTTTTCTAATTGCTTTATATTTAACATCACTTGGCTGTATTACAATGTCAGTTTCTTTACCATCTTTAACATAATTGCCAAAACCATCATAATCAATAAATCCGCCACATTTAACACATTTAATAAAATCATTTAAAGACATTACATCGCCATAATTTGGTAATTCAGATAGTTTATATGGCATTATCATTCGTCTTTCTCTATCTAATTTGGCAATTGCTTTCCATTCTTTGAACATATACATTTGATATTCATCCCAAGAAAGTTTACTTCTGAATTTATCATCCCAAATTTTATTCTTTTCATCTACTTTATTTTCAAGTATTTCAATTTCTTTTTCGATTTGTTCTAATCTATCCATAATTTTTACCACTAAGTTGTTAATACCATATATTCGGTTGAAGAATTATATTCAATAAAATAAGAACATCCTTCAATACTTCCGCCTAATATTGTTTCATTATCTTTTTTATTATTTTTAAATATAACAGATGTCATATAAGATACTGCGTCTTTACTTTCTTTAAATGCTGCTATTAATTCTACTTTTCCCGGTTCTTTACAACATCTAATTTGCCACATTAAATCAGCATTAGACATTTCTTCAGTAATTCCAATTGTATAATACATTGGTTTGGGGGGTTCACCATTAAATCCCGGCATCCAACTTACGTGTTTAATACCCATAATATTATTATTATTTAATATTTAAAAATAAGTTACCATATGATGAATTTATATAGATAAAATCAATGTTAACGCCAAAGTTACAGACCTTCCATTGCACAATGGCAAGGACAAAAGCGAAGTCGTTTTCCTACTCTAATTATCCCGAAGGTAACTTAGTTAGTAGTCATGGTGGTTTTGTAAAAATCCCATAGAAAACTTGTTTTTTTGCAAAGGAAGCGATTTTACTTTCAGATGTCGGAAACGCCCCCGAAGGGACATTTTCTAATTAACGTTGTTAATTTTTCATATATATTAAAGAACTCATCATATGATACAAAGAAAAACAAACTCGGCTTGTGCTCTATCTGTCTTTCACCTTAAATTTTTATTCTTGTTTTGGAAGTTGATTTAAAAATAAATCAATTGTTTCTTGAAATCTTAAATCGATTTCAATACGCATACTGGCAATTTCTTTAATTTTTACCTGACGGTCTTTTTCAAATTCAGCTTTAGCAGTATTAATTGCTTCGCTCACTTTTTTCATTGCAGTATCGTAAGTAAGTTGCAGGTCATTGTTAATTTTTTCTGCATCATTTTGAGCATCAGCATTAAGTTTAGCAATACGTGCATTTTCTTCAGTAGTAAGATTTTTAACTTTTGCTTTATAATAATTTACATTTTGTTCGAAGGCACGATGTATTGTAGCAAGTTTTTCGTGAATGGTAAGAAGTTGTTCAGGAGTGTGATGCACCTTTATTTCAACAGGAGTTTTAGTTCCATCGCCTTTAATAACCATCCATTCAACTGAAGGAATACTATTTATTTCATTACGTAAACCTGCAAGAATTGAACCTTTATGAATAAATTCACCAAGGTGTGAAGCATATGCTTCAGCTTCCAGATATTCATTATATTCGGCTGCAGTAAGTTGTTCCCAACCAAATTCTTCATTAACTTGTGATAAAATTATAGGAGTAACGAATTTAGGTCTTTCAGGAGCAATACTTTTTAAACCATCAGGTATAGTATATGCAATTTTTTTTGCAACACTAAGCAAATTTTCTTTTGCTTTCATGTTTTCCATGAGAAACGCCTGACAAGAGTGAAGTTTTGCTTTTTCTTGTAATAATGAAATAACATCGTCAGGAAGTTTAACACCTTTAACTGTTTCATGTGATTTACCTTCAACCATTACAGATTTACTGTAATTATTTACAGCAGATAATTGATTAGCAATTTCATTTGCTCTTTGATTACAAAGATTAGAAATTGACTGTGCTTGTGAAAGAGATAAACCTTTATTTGGAACTAAGTTATTTTTTTTCATGACTTCAAGTTTTTAGTTAAACAAAATTAAGACTGCAAATATAATCATATTATTTTAAACCACAACATTAATTGGAATATTATTTCTCCATAATATTGAACAATCAAAACAAAGATTAATTCCATCTTTCTTTTCAGAATCTTTATTATAAAGATTTTCAACATTATGTGTTTCACCACCACAACAATCGCAATTCAATTTAATACCACAAGTTCCTGCATATAGATGTCTAATTTCATATATTTTCTTTAATTCTTCAATTTTCTTTAGAATATTCTTTTTATTTTTTAGCATAATATTAAGTATTAATTAATTTAATTATTTTGGTTTTACTTGGTCTGTTGTCCATTCATATCAGAGAATTCTTGCGTTTTAATCCCATGTCTTTCATTAGCAAGTTTAAATAAATCATTTGGCGAAAGTAAAAGAAGTTCTTCAAAACTAAAACGAGGAACATTACGTTCATTTTCATCATATCCCAATTGATTGCTTGAAATATACATTGGTGTATCTATTTCATCAACACCCCCTATATCTTCATTTAGTGCAGGATTGATAACATGATTTGAATACATAATGCGTTCAGCATTTAATTTAATCCATAAATTACGTTCAGAATTAGATTTAAAAAAATTTTTATGCATAATTATTTTATAAATTTATCCACAAATATACATCATTCTCATAGTTTGTAGTTCAGCACCTTCTCTATTCATACCATTATCCATGAAACTTTTAATACATTTCTGTTTATATTCTTCCCGAAATTTGATATTTTCTAAGAATTCTTCAACAGTCATTTTGTTCGTTTTAGCCATACCTTCTAATGACCAACGTTCTTTCATGCTAATTCTTGGTGTAAATTTTTCATTATTTTTCATAATATTATATTTAATTAATTAATAGTTCATATACGAAAATTAGAAAAAATTGTTACAAATTCATTTGTTCTTTTCATCTTTTTTATTATTTTCCATGAAAATTACCACGCCCCATATAGATAATATCGAAAATACCAATGTGCATATGTATCCCCAAACAGGACGGTTTGGTTCAATTGTGGTTTTTGACATTGAATATCCATAAATAAGAAAATACATTGCGAACATTACAATTCTCAATACCCTCATTCATATAGAATATTATTTTCATATTATTTCAATATAAATACTAATTAATCTTTTTATTTAATTTTGATTCACTAATTTTTCTTTTTGTTTCAATTGTAAGATGGCATCCCTTTCTTGGTGATGGTAATCCCTTATGAGATATACTCATTTTTAATTTAAATTCATCATTTCTTTTTCCAGCAGCATTTTTTTTGCCTAAACGTTTTTGTCTACAAATTTCCGAAATTTTATGTCCTAAAAGTTTTTTTCTTATTTTTTCTTTTGTTTCATTTGAACAAGGATGACTTTTTCCTTTAAGCGAATTACTTGTTCTTTTTTTTCTTTCCATTAATTTTTCATCAGCAATTTCTTTTCCATATTTTTCTAACCAAATATCATAAACCTTTTTTCCATACATTGGATTATTCTTACCACTAAATCTATTACTTTTACATAAAAGTATTCTTTCCTTGTCTTCATTAGATTTGTTTGTAAATGCATCACCACCATTACCTCCACGAGTCATATTATATCCAAATTCAGAATAATATGTTTTATCTTTTTCAATCCAATATTTTTCTCTTTCATTTAAAATATTTTGAAGATTCCCTTTACTTTCATTTTCATGTGTTTCTATTATATTCCAAATAAAATTATCAAAACCATATTTTTTAATTGCAATATAAAAACGACATTTTTTAAATTCAGCACATCTTTTATGACCATTTTTTCTTCTTGAAAAATTTAAAGTAAGTCCATAATATTTTTTATTTGATGGAGAGATTGCACAATAAATAACACCTTTATACATAGTATTTAATTTTACTATATATAAATACTCTAAAGTTTCTTTACTTTAGTTACCATTACTGGCTGCAATCCAGAAAATTTTATGGTATACTCAAACATATTTCCATATTTCATTTGTGTATCTGTAAGTTCATCAAAGTGGTGGGCATTCTTCCAAATTGGTGAGTCTTGAAGATTCTTTTGAATGTTTTTGTCTTCAATTGGTGAATAAACTTTTACGATTTCCATATTATTTTATTATTTAATATTAATTATTGTTTTTCAAAATTTTCTAAAATAAAATTTATATTATAACTATCATATTCATTAGCATATAATATATGATTCAATGTTATTTCATCTCCATCAACACCTAATACTTCATAAATATAATTCTTAATGAATAATGGTTTTTGAAAAATATTATATATTGAATTTAAACATTTTAATTTATCGCCAATTTCTAAATTCATATTATTATTTTAATTATATGACACATCATCATTTTCTTCAATTTCGTCAGTATTAAAACATTCATTTAAATCTTTAACGATATCATCTGGGACTACAAATGTTTTAAAACACATACTTAATTCATCTAAAACAATTCCATTTGGAAGTCTTAAATTTTCGAAAGTAACAGAATAACCACCCAATTCATTGGGTTCACACCCAAGTAATTCTAATACTTTTCCATTGGCGATTTCTTTATTTTCGGCTTCAATATTATCTATAAATAAAGAAACTAGACCAGTTGCTTCTACTTCAAATTTTTTCATAATTTTTATTTTAATTTAATTACAAATATATTTGATTTTCGGAAGAAATGCAAGAATAATAAAAAATTATTCTTTAAAATAAACCACATTCATAATATCGTCAAGATAACCTATAAATTTATAATACACTTCACAATCATATCCATTTTCATTATTATATGAAGTGTCATATGATATTTCAAAAGTTAAATAATTTGAATTTGGAAATACAAAACTCATTTCATCTTCTTCGGTTTGTGGTTTAAAAACAGATAATATGTTTTTAAAATCAATGTTTTTAAAAACCTCATCAATACCTGCATCACTTATTTCTTGATTAAGTGTGGCATCCAATGTTTCAATATCAAACATCAAATATTTTGGATTTTCATTTGTGTTTTCAAAACAACCAGCAAATTGTAAAAAATATTCTGCTTCAATAATTTGATTATTACCTTTTTCGTTAGTATTAATTGTATACTTGGGAAGATAATCAAATGCTTGTTGTGGATTTGGATGTGATTCTCTTAATTTATAAATGAAATTATCACTAATTTCATAATAATTAATACATATCAATGCTAAGTGTTTAGAAATACCTTCTCTCATAATTTAATTATATTATACATAATGTGTTACAAAGTGAACTACCCACCCACGCCAAAGGCGATGGGATGAGCTTCGTAAGTCATCACTCCTAATAAGTTAGGCAATGAATTATGGCATAATACCAACCCTTAAAAGTATTTTTACTTTTGTTTAAAGCCATATTTTCCGTCTGAAAAAGAAAATCACCACAAAGATGACCCAATAATAGTTCGAACATATATTTAATTTTTAAAATTTATTCTTCGTTTTTATAAAAATTAAGTGTTACAAATTCCTCACACTTTTTACACATTTCATCAGGCGGGTCTTCAGCAATACTTCTATATGGTGAAGCACTAAATAATGTTTCTTGTTCTGCGCCACAATGAGGACATTTCCATTTAATGCGGACACTAATATCAAATGAAATAGTTATTGTTTTCATAATTATTTCTTTTTAAAAGAAAATTCATTTAATCCTATAATAATAAGAAGTAATAACATAATAAACAAAAATGTTATAATTGGGGCATCCTCTCTAAGAAAATCAACGAATGTTTTCATAATTATTTTATTGTTTGAACAAGTTCACCCTTATCATTAAAATTAATTAAAATACAAGAATCACCTTCTGAATTATCTATGCACACCTGAAAATGAGGGTCACCACCCCAACTAAACCAAACAACAATATCAAATTTTTTTATTTCGTTTTCAGTATTATATTCGTAACCACCACCACCACAATAAATTTTATAATTTTTATTACGAATTGCATTTTCAATTAATTCGGTAATAGCAAATGCTTCTGGACATTTACCACCATCATTAATATGTTGCTGTTTTAATTCTTCAAAAAAAGTTTTATTTTCTAAGTTATCACTCATTTTTATTTATATTATGTTTGGTTTAACATATAATTTACTTTCATGCTCAATCACTCTCCAATCATCATCTCTTTCAATTAATTCTGCATTACTTATGCAAAATAATTTAATCCTATTATCTTTAGGTTTTCCAACAACACAATAAAATAAATCATCTTTTATTGCTTCTTCATAAGAAATATGTTCAAATCGTACTATTTTACCTGCTTCAACATTTCTTAATATTGAAATCTTTTCTTTTTTCTGTTCTTCAAATTTTACAGTTTTCATAATTAATTATTTAATTAAATTTTTAAACCATTCATAATTTTCTTGTGATTTATCACCAGTTGCATTATCACAATGAAAAAACTTTACGTAAAGGTCTAAATAACCTTCAACTAAAAGTCCATTAATAAGACTATTTGCTTTTTCCCCAATTTGCACCAATAATAAAATCAGCATCATTTATAATTGCAATTTCAATTCCTGTTTCAGGTTTTATTATTGTTTTAATTTCAATTCTATTCATTATTTTAATTTCATCTCGAAACGATTTATCATCTTTTCAATTGTTTTTTCTGGTACATTATGATTATTAGTACCATTATGTCTGTTTTCAATAATCACCGAATAAATTTTATACCCAAATTGTTTTCCCATATCAAAATATGGTTGCATTTCTTTCATTCTTGTATTTGTATTGGCAATAATAATACGTTCAACGCCAATTTTCATGAATCTACGGCATTTACGCTGACACCATTCATGTGAAGCATTTACAGTTTCAGGTTTCCAATTATATACACCATTACGTGTAATATAATCATCAGCACAACAAATAGCTTTAGTATTTAACAATTCTGCAAATGAACTTTTTCCCGAACCAAGTTAAGGAAGACCCCTCAAAATAATCAAATATTTTGAAGAGTCTTCTTTTATATTATTTTTATTTTTCATAATTACTTTAATTAATATTGCAATTATACGAATAATTATTGAAATTGTTACAAAATTTTAATTTTCTTGTTTTAATTGTTCTCTTACTACCATCAACGCTTTTCCAAGCAAATTTTTACCTTGCCACTTAGTTTCATCAAGTACATCATCATCACTCCAGTGTAAACCAATACCCCATATTTTATCGAATTTACTCGCTTCAACTAGTATTTTATCATTAGTTGATAATAACAATTCTTTTGAATATTTGTTTTGACTAAATTTAGCATAATTAACAGCTACCATAAAATCAAAACAAGCATCATCCCATTTTTCCGTATTAAAATTTTTAACCATGCGACCAAGTTTTTTATTTTCAGCAGGATTTGGAGTTTCAACAATTTTCTTTGCTGTTTCCATATCACCAAAGAAAATTGCTTTTTCCCACATAAATGCTTGTTCGGTATTAAAAAATGTAATTCCTTTATACTTAAATTGACACATGTGCCAATTAGATATTCTTGATTTATAAAAAAATACATATTTATCAGTTATTCTTTCCATAATTATTATGTTATTATTTATTCAATCTCTTTGTCATTAGGTAAATAACCTTGATTATCAATTTTCCATTGTTCTTCAGTTATTGGTATTAATTCAACATTATGTATCCAAGGTAAGTGTGGACATTTCGAAAATACTTTTCCATCTACTATTTTATAATAAACTCCCCATTGACCAGCATGCCTATAATACTGTTCTTCATGTGGTGTTAAACGCATTGCAACTCCTTTTAAACTCACATATTTGGGTAATTCTAGTGATTTTGTTTTTTTCTTTGCCATGATATTTTTAAATTAATGTTTTTAAATCGTATTACCAATAATTGGTGCGTCAGGTCTTTTACCACATTTCATGATTTTCGTGATTTTTATGGTGTTTCCATCAAAACCAATGATTTCATCATCAATTTTTAATTCTTTTGCTTTTACTAAACCATTATTGGTTGTAAAAACATGTTCATCCGATGATATTATATCACCATTTAATTCAATTGTTTTATCCATAATACATTAAATTAAGATTAAATATTATGCAATATTACGAAAAAATATTTAAATTGTTGCATAATTATAATACTTTTCTAAAATTATAATTATTTATCAATTCTATTACAAAGGACATAAGCACAAGTTGTTGGACGACTTACGGCTACATAAAAAATTTGATTTCGCTCACGAATCATCCAATTATCTTTTATGTCAGATTCTAAAACGAAAACCGTGTTATATGTGCTTCCCTGACTCTTATGCCCCGTAATGGCATATCCATATGAAATGTCTTTAACGATAATATCTTTAGAACTTCTAAGTTGACCATTTTGATGTTTATCAATTGTTTCCATTAATAAATTTTGTCTACGAAATTCATAATATTTATTCCACAATTTTTTATTATTTTTTGCCATATCTCTAAAGAAATCATGCATTTGAGCATAAAGATGTAAATTTTCATGATTATTTGAATTTATAATAAAAACATCTTGAAATTTAAATTTTCCTCTGGCAAGGTCTTCTTTTAATTTTACACGATATCCATTTATACCATATTCATTTTCTTCTAAATTTGATTTTTCAACCACCCGATAATCAGCAGAATTTTCAATAATATTATATCTTTGTTTTTCATCCATTATGGTTCTGTAACCAAATAATAATTCGTTAATATTAATAATTTCAGTATTATTACCAAAAATTGCTGTTCTAATTATTTTATTTGATGCCATGACTGTATCATTTTTCCATGCAATCGTTTTACAAAAATCGTCATTTTTTTGAAATTCTTCCGAACAAAATTTCTCAAGCATTGCTTTACGAAATTCTTTTTTATCAACCGTAAATATTATGCCCTCCCCTTTCTTATTTACATTTGTTTTTCTTTCAAATCCACCATCAATTGAGCTTAAATTATTTCTTAATATATTAAATAATAAAATTAATGGATTTCCAACATTTTGTCTTTCAATTTTATTAAGTGTAAAAATTTCAATATCTAATTGATTAAAAATAACCGAAATCTTTTCACCAACAGGCGGACATTGACACGCATCTCCCATAAATAATATTTTTGTTCTACTATCATTTACTTTTTCTTTAATAAGTTCAAAAAGTTCATTATTTATTTGTGACGCTTCATCGACAATGACCCAATTATATTCCGTAATTCTTGAGGGGGCAATTGGTGCAAATTTAGGGTCGTTAGGATTGTACGCCTCAATTTCACAATCCGGTTTTAATCCAAGCAAAGAATGAATAGTTTTACTTTGTATTCCAGTAAAATCCTCAATTACCTTCCTAGCTTTGTGCGTGGGTGCTGACACTACAACACCATATCGATAATCATCCAAAATTTTTTTAATAATTGTCGATTTTCCACTGCCAGCCTGTCCTTCCAGTGTAAAGAACGTTTTATCTTTCTCTTTAAGCCATTTCTTAATTTTATTAATTGCTTCGAATTGTTGGTCATTGAAAGTAATAAGTTTACCTGAAGAAAGTAATAATTGATTATCCGTTACTTTTTCTTCAGGTTCTTCATCTAAGAAACTTAAAATATCATCATCTGTTATTAATTCTTCGCTCATTAGTTATTTTTCAAAGATTTTAAAGCATTAACTAAACTTTCAAGAACATTTGCATTATCGATATATCCAGCATCTTCTTCATTAAAGAATTCAACCGTATAATTATTACATCTACTATCATAATCTATATCAGCATTATCATCATTATAAGGATAATCTTTACATTCATCATTTGCACATGAAATTAGTATTGCTCTTTCGTTTTTTAAATTATATATAAAGTAAAAATATGGTTCATCACCCGATTCTTCTGCAGAAACATCTTCTCTTTCAAAACCCAAAGATAATAAAGTTTTTTCGGTTATTGGAGATTCTTTTATTTTTGTTCTAAGAGATAAAATACCACCTTTAAAATTTTCAACATAATATTTATTTTCATTATTAATTATTATTTCACGTATTAAAGCAGCATCGGTGATATCTTCTTCGTTCCATCTATCTTTAAATGTTTTTCCATCTAAATAAGCTATATTTGCTTTAATAACCATTTCTCTTATTGACAATTCTTTGTTTTTCATAGTTTTAATTTTATTTAAATTTTATCATAATCAATAGAAATCAATTTTAATCCATCTTGAAAATGACCTCTACTTAATATTTTATCTTTTTGTTCAAAATCGAAAATAATATCAGCAAGCCATCTTCCAGACATTTTATCAATTCTAATAAATTTTACTGTTGCAGGTTTATAAAATTTATCATTTCCTTCTGGTGAATCACCAGTTTTTGACCATTCAACACCATCAAAAGCCATAACTCTATCATCTACTTTAAAAATACTTTCATTATATTCACTAAAAAAATCTTCACATTCTTTTACACTAAAACAATATGCAAATTTATTAGTTTTTTCATTTAATGCTATAACAAAATCCATACGTAGATGTTGAAATGCCATTTTTGCACATTTAATCTTAAAAACAGCAACAGCATTTTTTTCCGGTATTACTGGCTGTAAATTTGAATATTCTTCATCAAAAATTTGTAACATAATTTTTAAAAATTCAAATTATCGTGAAATTCAATTATTTTATAATCCCAAGTTTCTTTAAATTTCTTGAAATTTTCGACATTGGTTAGTTTATCAATTACAATTAAATCACAAAATCCCTTGCAATAAAATCCAATATCTTTATAATCAGATAATAAATAAACTTTACATTTTGTTGTAAACGGAAACCGATAATAAAAAAGCCATTCATTTAAAAAACGTCCATATTCCATATTATCATAAAAATCACTATTGTTATTTTCAATTAAATAATATTCAAATCTAGTTAATTGATATGGATTATAATATTTAATTGAAAAATTATCAAAGTTAGCACAATTATATGTATTTATTTCTCCAATTTTTCTAACTCTAATTCCACCAATAAAATCAATATAATCTTTCTTATTTACAACAGTTGAAAATGGTTCAAGTTTATTAATTAGACAAGCAGTATATAAATCAGCAGGATTTATCTTATATTCATCTAATCCATTAAATTTAATATCATCAATATTAATATGATTTTCAAAATAACAAATAATTCTATATTTTAAATTATTGACATCATTTAAAAATTCCATTCTTGTGTTTTCATTTATAGGTTTTGTTGCTATTTTATTAGCAATCCAATCTATATCAGAATTAAAATTAGTCATATTTTATTCATTTATTTTATAAAATTCAATTGCTCTTTTTATTGTTTCGTTATGACCAAAAGCCCAATTAAGTTCTTTATCATAACTATTATAAAAATTATTAAGTGATATCCATTTAACTAATTTTGTTTCTTTATCTGAATATTTTTCAATTTCAATTGGAAAACGTTCATTATTTTTAGTAAAATCATATACTGAAAGATATATAAATGATATATTTTGAAGATGATTACCCGGATTATCCCTAATTTCTATTGGTTTTTCATTATAATTTGTAATTAACAAATCTTTATAATCTGGAAGATATAAACTAGTTTCTTCGTAAACTTCTCTTATCATTGATTCAAAAATTGTTTCATTCCAATCAACGTAACCACAAGGTAAACAATATTTATTTTTTTCGTCACGCATTTTATTTGACCTTTGAGTAATAAGAATCTGCATATCACTAAATGAAGGAATTACAAATACAATACCAACTGTAGTAACAGACCTGCTTATCCAATAATCCTGTCTTATTTTAACATCTGATGATTGAGAATCAAAACCATACATAATATGGTCATTTGGTCTATTATTAAATTTTTTTATTTCCATTTTTAATATTCATTAAAATTTAACCCAACCTTTGATAAAAGATAATGGAAGTTCAGTATAATTAATAATTCCACTCTCAGTATGTTCTTTAACTGTTCTACCAATATTATTTAATTTTTCTCTTTCCAACCAATTAATTATTGATTGTATAACTTCTTCTTTCGAATCATTAGTTTCAAATTTACCAATACAACAATCCGAAACATCTTCATCAAAATAAAAAAACATAAATTTATTTAATTTATTATTATTAGAATCATAATCTTCTGCATCAATTTCAGCAAGAATAACAATATCGTCTCTAAAACAATTTAATTCGGTATGAAACATTTCATTTTCGCCATATAAAATTTTCTGTTTTAATTCGCCTTTTGTATGATTATCATCAACTTTTTCATTATTTGGTGTATATCTATCAATTAAATAACATTTAATTGGAGTAACATAATTAATAAATCCATTTAAAAATGTTGAAGATATATAACACCAAACAGTTCCATAAGGAATTGGGTTATGTGCTACTTCTTGTGGGTAATCAATCCATTCATAGAAATAATTCCAAATTGTTTTGTCATTCATAATTTAAAATTTAAAACACAAAGATAGTTATTTATTTTTAATTATTTGACTATTTTTAAATTTTTTATGTCATTATTTAATACAATTAATTTTCTTTTTAATTTAAAAATCCTCATTGTACCTAATCTAGCTATATTTAATTGTTCTTCAACAGTAAGTTTTCTACTATCTTTAATTTTTGTTGCTTGTCTTAAAATTGTTGTTCGTACATAAAATCCTGACCTATATTCAATATTATTGCATGTTATAATTCCAGCATCTTCAGGTATTAATTCTTTAACTTTTTCATATAAATATAATGGCATTGCATAATAAAATTGATTAATTCTATGAAATCTATCAACATGATGATGATTTTTTTTAAAATCTTTTATAAAATCAGATTTACTTATTTTTATTTCAATTTCTTTTAAGAAACCTGTTTTAGCTATTAGTGCCATGTCCATTTCGTGCGAATTAAAACCCCAAGAAATATTTGGAACAATTATGTGTTTTCTTACATCAAAAAGTTCTGCAATTGCTACTTCAATTTCAATTGTTGATATAAGTTTTTGTTTGGGTTTTCTTTTTATAGCCACTTTTCATAAACTAAACATTTAAAGTTATTTTTTTGATGTTGTTTTATAATTAATATATGTTTCAATATAATTATACATATTATTCTTTTTACATAATTTTAAAAATTCTGATATAACATCTTCATTTTTAAATGATATCATATATTCATATAAATCATGAAGAAAATATATTGGATAAAAATTTTTATCAGTAAAATGTGCAGAAGAATATTCAGGTTCTGCATAACTACCTACACCACCATCACTTAATTCATCGGTCTCATGAATTTCAATTTTCACCCCTGCAAGTGTTATTGAACAATGATTAGAATCTCCACAATCATCTGTCCATTTAACAAATCCAAATTCTTTAAGAAGTAAATCAGTTAATAATAATTCTCTAAATTCAAAAGGATATTGCATAGTTTTAATTTTATATTTTTTTTATTTGTTTAATAATTTTATTCATTTGAATTTTATCATTCTCAAATTCATACATTTTTTTCGTTTCTATAATTTGTTCTTCAATAGTTTCAAACTTTTTAGTTATCAAACTGAAATCCTTTTCAACTATTTTTTTATCAATTATTTTTAATATAATTTTATTCATAATTTTTTCTTATTAATTTATTTATCTGGTGTTAAACCCTTCCAATTTAGGTTGGTTTCCACCAAACAATAGGAAAACCAGTTATCCTTTTCTGGTGTTAAACCCTTCCAATTTAGGTTGGTTTCCACCATATAGTTCCGCAAGGGCATTACTGGCAACGGTGTTAAACCCTTCCAATTTAGGTTGGTTTCCACCTTTTGCTGTCGTCAATATCCGCCTTGAATTGGTGTTAAACCCTTCCAATTTAGGTTGGTTTCCACCCAATCTTGAATGAAATCTCTGATTTGGTCGTAGTTAAGACCAAATCTTTCTTCAAAAACCTTCCAAATAAGTGAATATTTTACCCATAATCTACCGTTTTTCCAATCCTGTTGAAATAACCACTCATTATCATCAGAATTTGGATTATATCCATTTAATTTATAATAAGTTATTTCTTTTTCACCAGTAATTTTGCACACAGTGTTATTAAACATTGAGAATAATAAATCCGACATTTCTTTGGATTTATTATCTTCTTTATTTACAACAGGTTTGAATTTAATTAATTCAAAAGTAGAATTATCTTTATCAATTTCAAACCCATCAGGTACGTTAATCTTTATTTCTTTATTTTCCATAAAAAATTATTTTTAAATATTATTATTTCAATATTATCATTCTTTAATATATTTATCAACAAATGATTGAGAAACTTGTGGAAATATATATTTGTCATATACTGATTTATAATGTTTTCTTAAAACAGATAATTTAATATCAGTTCTCACCCATACATTAAGTTCATACAATGTTTCTGCATATGAATTTTCAAAAACCTGTATGGCTTCCATTTTATAATCTTGTTTATTTTTTTCTGGGTCTTCCAATATTTCTTTCAAATATTTAAAAGCAACATTTAATATATTAGTTCGTGAAATTGGTTTGGTTTTATACATTTCCCATTCATTACCACAAGAATTACAATGATTTACTTTATAAGTATTAGTTGTGATAACAGTTTTTATTTTACCAAAACCAAATTTGAAATTACCTTCAATATGATTAAGACTTTGAATATTAACAATTTTATTTATAATATCTTTTCTACTTTTACATATTGGACACCGACTGTCATGAAAAAGTTTATTATCTTGCTGTTCTTCCATTTCTTCACGAGCAATAACTTCACAATTATTTAAAACAATTTCATTACTAAGTTCAATAAATCTTCTTTGAGCTTTATTTGGTAAATTTAAAATTTTTCGTATATTCATTATTCTTCAAATTTAGTTTCAGTTGTTGATATTATTGTTATTATTTTTACAATCAATATGTTAAACCCTTCCAATTTAGGTTGGTTTCCACCGTATAACGCAGATTATGTCAATGTCTATGTGGTGTTAAACCCTTCCAATTTAGGTTGGTTTCCACCCCGAACACAAGATGACTATAAGGATGTTTAGGTGTTAAACCCTTCCAATTTAGGTTGGTTTCCACCTTTACTTCCTTTAGAAAGATTGCATTTACAGGTGTTAAACCCTTCCAATTTAGGTTGGTTTCCACCATTTTGGCACTTATCTCAACACCAATTACAGGTGTTAAACCCTTCCAATTTAGGTTGGTTTCCACCAAAAAAATAGTCTATGGCAAGAATCGTTGGGGTGTTAAACCCTTCCAATTTAGGTTGGTTTCCACCCAATCTTGAATGAAATCTCTGATTTGCTCGTAGTTAAGACCAAATCTTTCTTCGAAAATTTGCCAAATTAAAGTATATCTTATCCAAAGTCTACCACTTTTCCAATCCTGTTGAAATAACCACTTATTATTATCAGAATTTGGATTATATCCATCTAATTTATAATATATTAATTCTTTTTCACCAGTAATTTTGCATACAGCATTATTAAACATCTGAAATAAGAAATCTGACATAGATTTATTCTTATCTTCCTTATTTACAACAGGTTTGAATTTAATTAATTCAAAAGTAGAATTATCTTTATCAATTTCAAAACCATCTGGTACGTTAATCTTTATTTCTTTTTCCATATTAATAATTTATTTAAAAGTTAATTTTATTTGTTATTTATGCTAATTTTTTATCTTTAATTAATTCACGTAGAAATACATTCTTAATTCCACCAATAAAGCGCACCCATTCTTTATAATATTCTGGAAACATTATTATTAATTCTTCATTAGTTTTTATTTTTAACATAATCATATTTTCTGCGGGTGTTGCTGCTTCTGTTTTGGTATACATTTTGATATCAAGAATATAATCCACAAAATCTGGATAATCTTTTCCGTTAAATACTCTTTCATCACAAATGAAACAAACTGCAGTAAGTGCATTATTAAGGTCTGGTTCACGAAAATATGAGAATTGTATATCATTCTCCAATAAACCATCAGCAATTTGATTTAGAGTTCCTAATGCAATTTCATTAAAATCCCTTTCATCATTAGTTGTACCGCCATTTAAGATAATCCAAGTTTTATCATTCATAAAATTCTTAAATTCTTCTGATTGACCATATCTTTGAGCATATTCTAATGCCGAATGCCCGGCTTGTAAACTTTTTTGTATCTCGCTAACATTATAAGGCACAAAGAAATACATTCTATATTCCAATACTTTTTCTTCTTCCATTTGTTTATTTCAATTTAATTTTTTTTTCTTTTTCATGTTTAATTACATGTCCCACATACAGTAATAGTACAAATATAATAACAAGAAAAAGAATTTTAAAAATATCATCAATTACATTCATTTTCTTTTTCTAATTTGTACAAGATGTAAATTAGGCGTTGTTAACCATTTTCTAATTTCTTCAACAGTATACCAGCCAAAATTATTATCATCATCACTATAATTAATCCAATATCGGATGTCATACTCGGTTTTTAATTCTGTTTTAGTTTTTTCACGAGCATCCACATTATCATAATCAATCCATTTAGGACTACAAGCCAAGAAATATTTATTACCGTTTTTATTGCCATATTTTTTGATTATTTCTTTCATACCAATTTTTTCTTCATAATCTTCACGGTCATAAAGTTCTTTATCGGAATGAAGAAAACCATCTAATGCAATCTGTGGTAAACGGTCAGCTATTAATATAGATAGACTTGCATTACTAAAAGGATTTATACCGCCAAAATTTAATCTGGCAATTGTAATATTTTTATTTTGAAATGCTTTATGAAGTTCTTTAAGATAGCTAACTTCTTTTTCACCCATTACTGCAATACCAAAACTATTTTCATCCCATGCAGTAATTAATTGGTCTTTTTTCTCGCTATTAGGATTACCTTTACTCCATTTAATATTCCATTTTATATCATCCTTATAATTTATTAGGTCATGTGGAAGACCTTCATCAATTTCTTCATTCCATCCCATATATGCAATTATAAGTGTTGCATATTTTTCTTTACCATCAATTTCTTCTTTGAAAATAAGATTTTTTGGACAAATGGTTATGCTACGACTTTTAACACCAATATTTTCTTTGGAGGATTCTGGAATTCCAACAATACGTTTTATTCCTTTAATACCGCCCTCATGTTCTGCACAATAATCATAACCAAGCGAAATACCAATAAATTTATTTTCATGAATGATTATTCCATTATCACAAGATGCTTTTCTCATTTCATTTTATTTTTTGTTTGACAAAGATAAATAAATATTTCAATAACAATACTATATATTACGAAAAAAAATAAATAATGTTACAAATATACGGTTAATATTTAATTGAGTCTAAGAATTCATCTTCTGTTGAAGGAGTCCAAGATACTATGAAAAACCTTTCACTTTGATTATCAACATGAACGACATAATGAAAGGCATAATATTCATTATTATTTGTTGGGTAAACGACATAATCGGAATATATTTTTATATGACCATCTTCAATATTATTTTCTTTTCGAATTTCTAACGCTTGTTCATGAATATAAACAGCCATTAAGTCTACTATTTTCTTTAAACTAATGTTTGCGATAATTGACGATACAGCATTCATAATAAACAGTTTATTATAAATACTTTTTTGAAAAGGAAGAAGGATTAATTATATGTTAAAATGAAAATAATGATGTTAGTATCCTTGATAATTAAGTATAATATTTTTATAATTTTTTATTTTTTTAATTGCGTTAATTATTTATAAAATATTTAAAAGTTATAACTACCGTTTATGCCCAGAAAAGGATATTTTTCATCTACAGTATAACCAATGATTGCACCAATTTTATTATCCCATAAAGATACTCCAAAACATCCGCCCATTTTTTCATTATTTATTGTAGGTAAATCAAGTAAAATCTTTAATGTTAAATCGGCATAATTTTTGCTATTTATAATTTTAATTTCTTGATAAGAAACTCCCAATCCAACCATTTTGAAAGTACTTACTTCTACTCCTTGCGTACCTCCAACATACTGAAATCTTAAAAGAGATACTGACCCATCTAATTTAAAAAACCATTGTGGGATTGGAACTGGAGTTGTATTGAGCATTCCCGATTTTAAAGTATTGGTACTAGTTTCAATCTCATTATTCGATTTAAAAAAATACTTAAAAGGATTTTGTGCCATTACCACTAATGAAAGTGATAGAATCATAATTGTTAATAATGTTTTTTTCATAATATTACTTTTTTATATTTGATTTAATTAATTTTTTTTCCATTATAAATGCGTGTTTAAATAATTTAACCAAAACATTCTGGCTTTTGCTGAAATTGCAGAACCTATTTTCTTTACATCAATATTATTTTCTGCAATAGTATCACTTTCTTCTTTAATAACATCATTATAAACCCATCTTAAATAATCACCAGTGGTTTTACTTTCAATAGGTAAACCAAGTTCTCTCATTTTATCAATTCCTTGCAATAATCTATTTTCAGTTACTGCATATTCAACAAATGTTTTAATGTTTTCAATTTCTTCAACATTAACTGTTGTGAGAGTTTTTACTTTACTATTTTGATGTTTTTCACCTTTAACTTTAAAAATATATCTTTCATTGCCATTGATGTGTTCCCAAACAATTCCTTCTCCAATACCAGTAATACCAAATTGTTTAGCAACAGGGCATTCTTTTTCAACATTAGTGGTTAATTCAACCAATTTATTTTGAATTAATTCAGGATTGTTAAAATCAATATCAATTGAAAATGTAGGAAATTGTAAAATATTGTAAATATTTTGTTCTTCATTTTTTAAATGTTTGAAGCTATTCATATCTTGATATACATCATCGATTTTAACCGCAAATATTACAAACATTTTTGGCAATTCTACAATTGCAACGCCCTTTTGAATACCATTTCCACACCATTCGCCAAAAATTGCAATTGATGATTTACAATCAATATCATCAAAAAGTTTTTGATAATCTTTTTTTTGAAATTCTCTCATGAAACCACAATTATCCCCATCTTTTCCGGTCAAATCTATTATTCTTTCTCTACTTTGAAAATCATATTTAATCTGACCATCATTAATGTATTTAACAATAGAACTATTAGTTCCATGCAATTTAACTGTACCACGAAATGTTAATACTGGATATGGAGATGTATGACTATATATGGCATCGCCATTTTCATCTTTACCAGTATAATCATGATGTGATTTAACTTCTCTAACTACTTGTCGATATTGACCAATTTCAGTAAAACTTTTCATATTTTATATTAAAATTATTTTAGTTTTAAATTTCAAGACCTTTTCTTCTTTTTACAATTGTATCTGAAAAAGAACATCTAATAATTGTTACTACATATGCATATGCATTATTAGTTTTATTTGAGTTAAATTTTAATGCATTATTATTACATGCAATATATGCATTATTTTCGAAAATAATTTTTTCTTCTTCATTTAATTTAAATCTTTTCATATCTCGTTTTTCGATTTCACTATTAATTAGTTCGAAAAACAAATCTTTAATTTCAATAGTAAGTTCTTTTAATTCTTTACAAAGAATTATTTCTTTTAATAACCGTTCTTTAAATTCTTCATTTATCATTTTATTTCTTCTTTTTTTAATCTAAAACTTTTACCTTCTTGTCGCAAATTTTTCTTTAATTCTTCTTTTAAATTTAAACCAATTTCTTCTGCAGCAAATTTAGCATTTACTGAATGAGAAATATCAATTCCATTATATATTGAACCGTTTACATAAGCAATGCCACGATAAACATTTTGAAAAGGTTTTAATGGAAATTCGTTTGGTTTTAATTCAACATCAACTCGTAATTCTTCTTCATGTTTATCTACGCTATATATTAATTTATAAGTTCCTTTAATTTCCATTATTCATTCTTAATGCAGTGAAGAATCCAGATACCCAATGAATTCTATCACGTAAATTATGATGACTAAATCTTAATATTTCATTACTTTTTTTATCAGTAACTATTGATTCGAATTCATTAAATTCATTTTCAAGGTCTATTATTTTTGAAGTTTCAATAAATATTGTCATTGGATAACCATTTTCTTTTAAAAATTTTATCATAATATTTTTAATTAATTATAGTAATGATGAGGATTTATTAATTTCAATACATTCTGTTAATGTATTGGCAATTGTCTTATCTGTTCTAAGTAATTTAAAAACAGGATGAAGTGCTGAATAATTTCCCCTACTATCTTGTGACAAACCAGAACATTTAACTTCAACAATTGTATTTAATAATTTATCTTGATTAGTGGTAATATATTCCATATCATCTTCATTTATTCCGGTTGGTGAAGTTTTTAATAAACCATCTTCGGATTCAACATTAAGTGATGAAATCAGTTTTAAATTCTTTCCTGTTCCATAATTAAATCCAACAATTTTTAAATCTAAATTAATTTCCAGTTTAATTTTCACTTGATATGAAGGTTTTGTATCTGCCCATACTCCATCCATACTTTTAACGACAGTACCTTCATTACCACGAGAAACAATTTCATTAAAATGTGCCATTACTTCTTCAATGGTAGAAACTTCTCTAGTTTCAACAACCGATAACATTTTAAATCCTTGTAAGGTTGAATTTAAATCTACAAATCTTTCTTTATATTTCCTATTACATTTCCTTGTAAAATATTCATCAATAGTTAAAATATCCCAAGCAGTAACTCGAATTAAATCTAATGCTTCTCTATATGGTAAATGTTTAGCTTCAAGTTTTTGAATATCTTTTGTAACATCATCGCCAGCAGATTTTTTATTGGCTATACTTATTAAAGATGCAATAATTCCATTACTTTCATAGCGTGAAATTGGAATTCCATTGTATTTGCCCATAGTTAATTCAGCATTCAATACACAATCTTTTAATTGCGTTAATTCCTGCATAAATGCTGGATTATCTAATAATGTTGGTTCACCTTGACGAGATTCATTCAATACTTCTCCACCTTGAATAATAATATTAACAAATCTACCATCCATTTTTTCTTGACTATAACAAGTACCTTTAGCTAACAATTTATTAATTAATTCCTTTGAATATGGCTTACAACCCATATAACCAGTTCGTTCTATTAAATCAGGAATCACCTTATTGATATTTCTAGTTCCCATACCAATTTTGCAATCCTTTTCAATAATACGTTCAATAATATATCCATCATCGGGGTCAACTGAATTAAGTATATTTATTAAATGTGCTATTGCATCATAACCAGTAACACTTCTATCACTCAAAGTCGACAACAAATCTAGCGCACCAGTTAATGACATTTTTAAACTTCCAGAATGTGAAGGAATTTGCTTAATATAGAACTTAATTCGTTTTGAATTAGCTAAATATAATACTCGTACTAAAAGTTCATTATCTTTATACTTTGAAAGGATATTCATCTTCTCATTAGTACTCGATTCATTAGCAATTTCGTCAAAAATCTGTTTAATTTTCATATATCTTTTATTGATTCATAATCCGAACATTTTTGTTTTGCCTTTTCAATGTCATATGGACATTTAAAAACTCTTGCTTCAGCTAAATGTGCTGCGCAATCAGTTCCATCAGGATTTTCTTTTGTATATACATGATATTCACAAAAACGATTCATATTTTTATTTTTCATATTATTATTTATTTTTAATATTTCTTACGTATTGATAAAACCATCTATAAAACATATGTGGTAATATTCTATAGTCAGAAAATCCATAAAGACCAACACTTGTCATAGAATTGCATTCAACTACAAATGTATCTGAATTACTAATACCCACATCAAGAGTATATGCAATAGGTGCTGATTTAAATGCTTTAATCATGCCATTAATTTTATTAATATTTGGGAACATGGTAAAATCTCCCAAATAGTTTTGTAATCCAACTAATTTATTTTGATACACAAATGCACGCCATTCACTATCAATGATTATATATTCTGATATTTGATAATTACCTATTGGAATATTTACTAAATGCTTAGAGTCCATTCTAATTACTTCAGTAAATCCTTTTATTTTATCATTACTTTTAATAAAATATGTACCAACATTAGTTTCATTTAAAGACATTTGATTACCATTAAGTATATCACGACCTGCGAAACCAAATAATTCTTCAGGAACATTTAATGGTTTTAATTCTTTATTATAAAATTGTCGTAAAAATGCTGATACAAATTCAACACTACCAATAGGAATATAAGTATGAAATCGTTCATTGAACACAAAATCTGTTTGTTCAGCTTTAGTATTAAAGAACATTACACGCATATTTGATGCGGGATTATACCAATTATTATAATTTACAGATTCAAGCAATGTAAATGCAAAATCATGTCTAATTTCTTTATTGATTTTTTGAATTAAAAACTTTATCATAATTATAATAAATTTGCTTGTTTCAAAATATTTATTTCATATTCTTCCCATAATTCAATTTGCGCTCTTAAATATTTTTTAAGAATATCATCAGTAGCATTTGCTAAATCAGAATATAATGATTTAATGATATCACTTTGTCTAATATAGACATTTCCTTGTCTAATTGTTGATTGAATCCTAATATTACTCATAATTATTTATTTTGGATGTAAAATACTATCAATTTCTCTGTTTTTAATTATAACAGTATCTTTTGTAAGATAATTTTTATGTTCAAGATATTTTAAAGTTCTTATAAAACCATCCCGAAGTCCTTGCTCGTAATTTGGTTTAAAACTATCATGTTTTTGTTTAATTTTAATAATAAAAAATGTATCTATTGTAATTAGTACAACAAATAAAAAAAATATAATTTTTTTCATATCTAAAATGTTTTATGTGTTAAAAATCTTTTTATTCTATAACAAATATTTGGGGTTAAACCTGAATAATTATCTGTTTGAAAAAAGTTAAATTGTTGATTTAAAAGAACATCACTATCGTCATCAATTATAGCGAAACGATAAAAATCATAATAATGAACACCAAACCATTTCATACAATTTTCTTTTAACCATTTACTAATTTCAGTTCCTCTTTCATATCCAGTATATGGGGTTTTATCAATAATTGTGAATGTCGCTCCACAATATTTAAAAATCTGATTTAATTTTTCCACATCATGATGACTTCTCATTGAAGCTGAAAGAACAACTGCTGAATTAGTTTCTTCACATAATGCATTTAACCAACCAATTCGAATTGAACACATTTGACTTTTATAAAAATCCAATTCCAAAATTTCTTTTGATTTAACCAATTTAAGTAAATGTTTTTTTACTACCCTATATAAAGGTATGTTATTATATTTATCCAAATGCGCAAATTTTTCTTTATAAAATAGCTCCGAATTTACTACACCATCAATATCTAAGAATAGGACCGAATTATATTTATTTAATATTGCTTCCATCGACTTCTTCAAAAGTTTTTACAGTAACTTCACCACAATAATTTTCAAACAAAGTTTTTATGTCTTTTTGAAAAACTTCAAGTTCTTCTTCATTATCAAAATAAAAATTATCTTGTAATTTCCATTGAATATCATTCGTATCAATTGTTACATCTCCTTTGGAGAAAATATGAAATCCACTAACTTTAATTATATTCATAATATTTTTTATTCTATAATACGAATCTTCCATAATAAAGGTTACAATATTTTATTAAAAAGTTTGACAAATATATAACAAATAAATGAAATATCCAAAAAATGGATGGAATAAATACATAATTATCCCATTCATTCATTTCTTAAAAATAAAAGAATTGTTTTTAAAAGTGTATGCCTTTTAAATAAGCAAATAGTCCAAATGCCTTAAGTAACCATACCACTATAGCAATTATTACTACGATATTAAGAATTTGTTTAATTTTTCCGTCTAATGGGATGTATGTATTAACAAGCCATAGGAGAATTCCTACTACGATTAGTACAATTAAAATACTTATTAAACTCATTTTATTTGTTTTTAATTAATAATATTATTTTTATATTGTTTTGCCTTTTATAAGTCTAAATAATATTGCAATTATTGCAATAATTAGAAGTACGTGAATAAATCCACTAACAGCAAAAACAAAAACACCTATTGCCCATCCTATGAGAAATATAAATGCTATTATGTAAAGTAGTGTTCCCATTTTATTTATTATTTTGTAATTGTATTACCAATCATTGTTATACTACCATTTCTTACTAATGCTCTACCATTAAGTGTTGCACCAGTATTAAATGTAATTGATTGTAATGCGATAATTGTTCCTTTAAATACTGAAGTAGTTCCAAATGTTGCTGAACTACCTATTTGCCAATAAATATTAGATGCAACAGCACCATCAGTTAAAATAACTTTACGTCCAGAAGTAGTTGTAAGACTTGATGCTATTTGTATGATAAAAATAGCATTGGTATCACCTTTCGCATCAAAAGTTAAATCACCGGAAGATATTGCTAACGTAGATGTTGATTTATATAAACCCGGAGTTAATGTAAGACCACCAATATTTCCCGATAATGTTACAATATCAGTACTTTTACGTCCCATTAAATCATTATAAACAGAAATCAAATCAAGTTTTGCTTGAATTGCAATTAAATCATTAACATGAAGAGTTCCATTTAATATTGCTGGTGGAAAACCACTTATAGAAGTACCCGGACATAATCCAAGATTACCTGTAATTATAGTTGCATTTGTACTTGTAATTGACGCACCAGCAAGAATTACAAAATTCGTTATACTTGCAAGTGATGGTTGTGTCATTTTTATTGTTTGAATTGGGATATTAATTTTTATAACAGAATTATTATCTTTTTTACATTCAACAATAAAAATACTTAGTGCAATACTAATTACAGTAAATAATGTAAATATTTTTTTCATTATTTTATATTTTTTAAAATATTATAATCAATAAGATTATAACGAGTTTTTTGTTTTATTTTTTCTTTCTTTAATTATTTTGAAATATATGGCAACTACCACTATTACAATAATAACAAATAATATTATCTTAATTATCATTTTATTTGGAGTTTTTATTAAAATCTAATTATTTTTTACTTGCAATACCAATTACTATTATATTAGACCTACGATTTAATGCGTATTCAATTTCATTAGTACTTTCTTTATATTCATTAAATATTTTTGTTTTACCATAAGCTGTTGAGTTAATTCTTGATATATCAATACCCTTACTAATCATGTAATCAACAACTGCTTTACCACGTCTTTCTGAAAGACTTATATTATAATCTTCAGTTCCTCTCATATCTGCATATGATTTAATTTGAATACCAATTGTTGTATCTTTTTTCAAATCATTAATTAAATTATCTAAATAATTAATTGTTTGATTATCAAGGTTTGATTCATCAAATTTGAAATATAAAGTATATGCCGTAGTAATTTTTATTGGTTCTGGAACAACTATAATAACAGGTATAACAACAACAGGAACAGGAACTGGTATTATTGTATCAGAAACTGGTATTATAATTGGTCTTGTTTTTGCTTGAATCTTTACATGACCAAATTTAAGTACTGCACCTATTCTAATTGTAGTTAGATTCCATGTTTCAATTGTGCGTGGATTCTGACCAAAGTATGGATGGAAATCTATAAATGGCGATAATACCATTTCATTATATTTTCGACCTTCTTTACTACCTTTAATACTATCATTAAAATTTGATGTAAGTATAATATCATATCCAGCACCAATATGCATAGATATTACTGCTTCATACATATTAGTAAAATTACCTTTTAATTGAGGTTCTGCTGGTATTAATCCATCAACACTTTTACCTTTATTATATACAAATGATTTTCCGATTGTAATTCCCATACGAGGACCGGCAAATAAATAAAAATTACCTTTAAATGGTGTCATATGTATACTTGGTTCAATTGTTATATAACTTAAATTTGTTTTTAAATCTGCAGGACAATTACATGGAGTTGTTACTTCATTAAATTTACCTTTACGGTTATCATATCCTAATTCGAACATACCACCAAAAACTTTTTCGGGATTATGAAATATAACAACAGGTGCAATATATAATCCTATACCATTACCATTATGGAAAGCAGGATATGAAAATAAATTAGCATTCACATTTTGGGTTGAACCACGGTAATAATTTAAATTTCCACCAACAGCAGCACCAAACCACCATGATGGTATTGTATCTTTTCTTGTTAATGTAGTATCTACATAATTTTGAGCATTTTTATTTATCTGGTTTTCTTGTGATTGAAGATTTGTACCAATCAACATTAAAATACATAATGTAAGTGTTTTAATGTTAAAAATTTTCTTTATAATATTTGTTTTCATATTTTTGTTTATTATTTTTCTTTATAATTATTATGGTTTAACTATTGTTACCGCATTTAATGTAACTGCCGTTTGAGCAAGCAATCTACCAGTAACTTTACTACCAGTATTCACTGAAATCAATGTCTTACATAAAATATTTCCACTAAAATTAACGTTTGTTCCTAAAATTGCACCACTACCAGCAACTATCCAAAATATATTCTTTGCTTGAGCACCATTCTGTAATGTAATAATTGCACTATTTGCTACTGTAAGGTCTTTAGCTATTTGGAATATGAATGTTGCACAATTATCACCACCACCATCCAATACAATACCATTTGTTATTGAAACGCCAGAACTCCATTTGTAAATACCTTTAGTTAAAGTTTGACCATTAAGATTACCAGCCATGAATTCATTAACAGGTGCTGGAACAACTAAACCATTTGCAGTTGTATATGCTGTATGCATATTGCCACTTGTGGTTACCATGTTAGCAGGTGAAGGTGAAGCATAATCAGGAGCATAAATTTTTCCGGCAACAAGACTTGATGTTGAAAATGCACTACCTGCTGGAAGAATTAATCCAAATCCAGTTATTGATGTAGATGTCACAGGATTTACTCCAATATCGCCTGTAATTAAAGTAACACCAGTGGTTGAAATTCCAGATTCTGCAAATATTGCAAAGTTACCTGATAATCCTAAATCAATAATTGTAGGGCAAATAATAATAATTGCAGTAAAATTAGCTATAATATTCTTATTAGAATTCATAGTAATATTTAAAGGATTTATATTACCACTTGCATCACCACTCCAAGAATTAAATACATATCCTAAAGCAGGAATAGGTATAAGGATAACCGAAGTACCACTATTATACGTAAATTGATTGGGAGTTTTTGTGACACTACCATTAACTGCGGTAACATTTAATGTATATGCATTAAGTAAAAAATTTGCAATTAATGTTGTATCTTTTGTTAAAATAAACGTATGACTAGGGGTTACGGAAACAATAGTTGTTCCTTTTGTCCAATTAATAAACTTATAATTAATATTTGGTATTGCATTAATTGTTACTGAAGAACCAGCAAGAAATGAACCACCACCATTTGTTGTTCCGCCAGCAAGAGGTTTTGATGATAATATAACAGCAAAATTTCCAGCAATTACAGGAGTAAAGTTGGCAATTAATGTTGTATTTTTTGTTAAAGTAAATGTATAACTTGAACTTGTTGAAACAATTGTTGCTTCATTTGTCCAATTAGTAAAAACATATCCAGTATTTGGAGTTGCAGCAACAGTTATCGATGAATCTTTAGGAAATGTTCCATCACCAATTGTTGTTCCGCCAGCAAGAGGTTTTGATGATAATGCAACAGTAAATTCTATTTGTGATTGGGGGCACGTACCAACAATTTCTTTAAAATCATCTTTTTTACATGTGATTAATACAATCAATGTAATAATAATTCCCATAATAGTTGACAATAATTTTTTTGTTTTCATTTTTTGCATATTTAATGTTCGTTCTTAATTTATTATGTGTAATTAACAGAGACGTAAATGTTGAATAAGTATGATTACATCATATATCATAAATAGAAAACTGTTTTAAATAAATGTTACATAATTCCGATAAAAAATTACATAATTCACACATTGGTGTTAATAATTATTAATATTTTTTATAATAATATTGCTTTAAAATTTTTATATTAATTATTTTGTTTTATCTTTGCATCATGATAAATTTAGAAAAAATAAAAGGATTTGCACAAAAAATTTATAACGATGCTAATTGTGAATATAATGGTGGAAATTATTTTATTCATATTAATATGGTGAAAGACATATTTAATTCTCATGTATTAATATATAAAAATAAATTAGATATTGAACCAACCATTGGTGCAATTTTCCTTCATGATGGTATTGAAGATGCAAAATTAACATATAATAATATTTGTGAAGTTTGTGGTAAAGATGTTGCCGATATTGTTTTAGCAGTTACTGATGTTCCTGCAGAAAATCGTTTAATGCGACACTTACTTACAATGCCCAAAACTGTAAAAGATTATCGTGCAATAATTCTTAAAATGTGTGATATTTATGCCAATGCTCAATATAGTAAAGAACATGGTAGTTCGATGTATAAAAAATATGTTGAAGAATATAAATATCGCAAACCAATATTTAAAAAAGCATTAACTTGGTATAAAGATAATCTTAATATGGATGAAGTTGAAAAACTTTGGGTAATATTGGATTATATACATGATATAAATAAATAAATAATTATAATAATGAATGATGATTCAATTATTTTGTTTACGGATATTGATGGAGTTCTGTGTGTTACTGAACAATATTTTACTAATAAAGATAAATGGAATTCAGAATATCATCGTTATAAATTTGATGAAAAATGCGTAAAAGTATTTAATCAAATTATTGAAAAAGTAAAACCAGTTATTGTATTGTCAAGTGATTGGAAAGATAGTTATACTATTGAACAACTTAATCGCATTTTTGAAATAAATATGGTTAATGCAAAAATTTTTGATGTCACCCCACAATTATGGGGGATAAAATATTTCAATTTAGCCAAATTAGAAGAATGTCGTGCAAATGAAATATTAAAATATGTTGAAGACCATAATATTAAAAAATTTATTGCAATTGATGACCTTGATTTATCAAAATGGCTTCCTAATAATTTCATTAGAACACCAATAGCGAACGAAGGTATTAAACAAAGCGGAATAAAAGATAAGATTTTTAAATTAATTAATTTATTATAAAATGAAAAACGAAAAATTAGAATTATTGTTGAACAAAGTGGTTGAATATAATCAATCAACTATTTCTCATTATAGAGGATTTCTCTATAAAAATGGTATTGATGGCTATTACATAAAAGTCGTTGAAATTGATAATGGTAATATTGCCATCGATGAGAAAGTATCTTTAAAAGAAAGCGATGCACAATTTATCACTTTATCTGAAAAACCTAAACTTATGCGAGTTAGTATGAAATCATGGCATTATCGTTTGATTAAATTCATACTTCGCAGTAATGCACCAACACCTAAAACAATGCAAAATGGTTGTCCTTATTTCTGGTTATTACTGTTTTCACTATTTGTGGTAATATTTGTATTGCTTGGATATTTAATTAAATTCATATTTTTATTAATTCCTAAAGCATTAGTTTGGGGACTAAAAAAACTTACTGATGATTGGATAATGAATGTCGATGAACGACAAGTATGGGACATATATTGGTATAGCAATAAAAAAATGCCAATAACAGCAAAGATATATTTTAACAAATCTGATGAGAATTTCTTAGATTATTTCTTGCTTGAAAAATATCATCTTGATGGTAAAATAAATCCAGAAGAATATCAAAAAAAGAAAAAAGAACTTACAATAAAATGGGAAGAATGGCGTGAAGAATTAGCAAAATCTCATCAATTTATTAGAGAAGAAGCACAAAAAAGAGAAGAAGAAAATAAACGTAAATATTTTGAACGTAAACGTCTTCAAGCAGAAAGAAAAGCTAAATGGGATGCTAAAATGAAACCAATTAATGATGGTTTTGAGAAAATCTTTGCTTCAATTTCTAACGCATTTACTTTTAATCCAGCTAATTTAAAAAACATTATTAAAAGAACTAAACAATTTGTTGGTGGCATTGTTACTTTATTCCTACTTGCAGTATCTTATTTTGGGGTTAATGGATTAGTATATTGTATAATTGTAGTTACTGATTGGTGTATTGCAAATTGGGCGATTTTTGCATTTATTGGTTGTGTTGCAATTATTATTGGTATTTTTTATGTACTATATGTGCTTATTAGCGGTTGGTTACAAAATATAGTTAATAAATATCAAATTGGTAAAAAGGTTTGGTATGTTGAACCATTAATTTATTTAATTTGGTATCCTGTGAAATATATTGTACTTGGATTTGCATACGGATTTTTTTATGTAATATGTATACCAATTAAAATTATATTCTATAGTTTTATGTTTAAACTTATACTTGCACCATTAGGTATCCTTATTTGGAAGATATTCAAAGCATTTGGTAGTGGTCTCAAAAATAGTAGTGGGGTATTTGGTGAATACTTCAATGCAAGTTATAGTGATTATTGTCCCGGAATTGAATGGGTTGATACTGAAGAAGAAAAGTAAAAATTTTTTAACACTTAAAACTTAAAATTATGTTAACGTTTATATTATCAGCTATAATCACATCAATAATTTCGCTTTGTTTTTTCAAAAACAAATTTTGGGAAAATAGATATTTAGTACTTTTAATTATTTGTGGTGTAGCATTTGTTGCTACACTTGTAACTAATTTCATAGTTCGTGGAAGTTTACAAACCAGAACTGAAATTATTACCACAAGTCCATTACATACATTTTTTACGCAAAAAAGTCTTTTTAAAGATTATCATAAAAGTCATGTTGTTTTAGGATTTAATTATTATGAAAATCATAATGCAACAGAATTCTTTAAAAGAAAAGATACGTTGCATAAACAATTTCCTATCACAATTTTGTTTTATACTAATGACACCAACGATGTAAAATTAAAAAATTTTCATGTTGGAACTTTTTGTAAGTCATATCAACAAGATTATGATAAATGGAACGAAGTATACATTGCGCCAAGTCAATCAGATACTATTGCATATCGATGCGAGAAAAAATTAATATATGATATACCAAAAAGTAAAAGTAGTTGGCTCGTTGGTTTTAGTTTACCAAGCATTAAAACAATTACAATTCTTTATATTCCGCCAAAAGAATATAAATTAATACCAGATTCATTAATTCGTAAAATACCATTCTAATTATGAAAACAAATTTATTTATAATACTTTGGAAAAAAGAAAAAATTCATTGGAAACGAATTGTAGTATTATTTAATCGTTTTAATGGCTGGTTATATAAATTAACCTTTGGTTTAATTGTTGCCTTACTTATAACAATATTTCATTATGGTTTTGCATTAATGCATACATTTTATGAAATATTTTTATTTATTTTTGCAAGACAAGCATTTAAATCAAATTTACAAAAAATGGCATTAAAAGTATGAGTAAAAATAGACTAATATGTGTGGATTGTGAGAGCGATGGCGGTTATATGCCGGATTATTCAATAGTTTGTTTTGCTGCAATTATTGTCGAACCATCACTTTCCAAAACATTTTATGGACAAATGCGACCAATTTCTGATAAATGGAATCCCGAAGCATTAGCTATTAGTGGTTTTAGTCGTGAAGAACATCTTAAATTTGATGAGCCAGAAATAGTAATGAAAAGATTTGCGGATTGGTTGAAAGAAAATGTAAATGGTCAACCCATTGGTATTTCAGATAATAATGGATATGATTTTGGTGTATGTCTTAATTATTATTTTCATAAATTTTATGGTAGTAATCCATTTGGCTATTCTTCAAGAAGGATTGGTGATTTATTTTGTGGAGCAGAACATGATATGTGGTATAAATGGAAAAAACATCGAATAACACATCACTCGCATTTTCCCTTAGATGACTGTAAAGGTAATGCAGAAGCATTATTATATTTATCGAATAAATTTAATATTAAATTACCATAAACATTATTAATTAATTATAATTATGAAATACACAAAAGAAACACCAAGACTAACTGTTAAATTTATTAATGCCGATACTGAAGCAGTACTCTTTGAAATAAATGACAGGACATGGTTAAATGTTGGAGAAATTTTTTCTGATTATTATGTTGATGCGGTGATGAAAACCGAAATGAAAGATAAAAAAAAGCCAACCAATCTTATGGTATTAGTAGTCGGTGAATATGAATTAAAATAACACATATTTTATCTAAAAATAAAAACACGTACAAAAAATACGTGTTTTTTGCAACATTTTTACTTGTTTTCCGTATAATCAAGTAAAGAAAAAATAAAACAAATGAAAAAGTTATTATTATTATTCGTTATTGCAGGTTTAATAATCACTGCATGTGAACCAAGTGCTGAAGAACTTGAAGCACAAAGAATTGCTGACTCTACCAAAATGGCTGACTCTCTTGCTAAAGTTCAAGCAGAAAATCAGCGTATTGCAGATTCTACAGCTAAAGCTCAAGCTATAGCTGACAGTATCGCTAAGGCTTCCAATTTCTTTGGTCACAAAGAACATGTTGGGTCGCAAATATGTCAATTTGGAACGAACACATCATTTGTTGATGTTGATAAATCTCGTATTTGGTGTGCTCAAAAGGGTGGAGATTTAAATGAATATTTAAAAACAAGAACATATTCATTTTATGGTGAAAATGGTAAATTATATTTGATTTCATATGCAGATACACTTAATTTTCGGAATTTTCCTGTTTTACATTATGGAGAAAAAATAGAAAGAAATCTTTATTTACTTCGTTATGATAACGGTAAATGGAATGTTGCATCAAATGCCATTCAAACTGATTATTATGGTTGTACTTCTGATGGTGTAGCATCATATAGCTATACATATTTAAATAGAGATGACCTTAAAGACCTACTTTATGTTAAAAATGGTGTTAGCAATGGATACGTAAAAAAATTAGATAATGGTAATATAGAAATACGATTATTGATATTTATCAGTGATAATGGACATGATGAAGATTATTCTTGGAAAACTTGGCGTTTTACACCAAATAATGATGGAACGTATGATATTTGGCAACATTATTCAAAATAAAATAACATGATAAAAGTAGTTCCATTCATACAAACAACAGGGAGCGAGAAGTTCAAACAATTTCTCGCTCTTCCATTCACTATTGATATGTTATATCCGGTATTTAATGAAAAATCTTGTGAAACACTCTTTGAGGGTTGGCATTGTAAAAACATGATGAATTGGTATAAATTCACGAATGATGATAAAATTATTCTCGAATTTTATCCAAAACATTATATTATTTATAAAAATGTTTCAAATACTATAAAATACATAATATCAATACCAATTACTATTAATGATTTTATTAATGATATGCAAAGATTTGGTATTCAACTTTATTGGATGGACTGGATAGATGAGAATTTCGAACCTAAAGAATATTTACATACCAATGAAATAAAGAACTATTATGTTGACCTATTGGGTAAAATGGGGAAGGCAAATGAATTACAATGAATTTGCACATTAAATTAATTTTACATATATTTGCACAATGAATGATATAAATTTGAAATTATGGAGTAATATCACATTCAAAACACAAGGTTATCGTAAGAATTTTGACCTTGTAAATGATGATGAAAATATTATTACTGAATATGAAGGATGTGTATCTGAAATTAGAATAGCTAATCAAAAACCGCCACTTATTATTGGTGAATATGGATTCTCTGTATGGGATATTGAATTAGGAATAAAATTTGGTGCGAATTTAAACAAATTAATTACAGAACGTATTGTCGAAAATACTTATTCTGAATTGATAGATATGGCTCAAGATAAAGAAATTGAAATAAAAGATTTCAAAAAAATTGTTTTTATTCATTCTTTTATTTTACGTAAAGATTATCGGAAATGTGGAATAACTGAAGAATTCATTGAAATGATTTATAGAGATTTTTATTATAAAAACACTGCAATTATTGCATTAATTAAACCATTTCAAAATAATTATATCGATGCTGATTATTATTATAATCGAAAATCAGTTCAAGTTAAAGAAAATCTTAAATTAACTGAAATTATTAATGTTCCAGCATTTAAATACTATTCACTTGATGAATTAACCAAGAAAAAAGATACTGAAATAAATGAATATAAGTTATTTACAATTGCTAATAAATGTGGCTTTAATAGAATTAATAATTCTCATTTATTTATATATTCTCCAGAAAAAACAATTGAAAGAATGTTGGAGAAACGTAAATATGTAAAATCAATTGGTTGATAAATTAAAAATGTCTAAGTATTTATATTTACTAAATTTAAATAATTAAAATTTGAAACAATTAAAAAGAACATACAATTTTGCCGATTCTACTGAAAGTACAGGACAAATTTCTCCAATATATATAGCAATACCTGAAAAAATAATATTTTTCAGGCATTTTAGTTTAAAAATGCCACTAATTTGTGGTAATATTTAAAAATTTTTAGTTAATAACTAATTAATTTTCAAAAAAATAACATGAACTATTAAAAATTAAAATATGAAAAAAATATTGTTTATAATTATAATTCTTTTTACTTGTATGAATGCCACAAATATTGGTAGTATTAGTATGTTTGGGATTTATAATAGAGCTAATGATGAAACAAAATTTAATCAAATCAAACAACAAATGAGATTGGAAAAACTATGTAAAATGATTGATACAATTGAGTTTCAAGCAGAAATTAAAATTCCAAAATATGTTGATACTAATTATATTGAATATATTTATAATAAATCAATTGAATTTAAATTACCAATAAGAACTGTTTTTAGATTAATATCACAAGAATCAAAATTTATTGATACTATTATTTCACCTGTAGGTGCAAAAGGTTTTTTTCAACTTATGCCAGAAACAGAAGATGCATATTCTATAATCCTTAATATTAATGCACTTAATTTGGATTATAATCGAAAAAATATATATATTGGATTAACAATGTTAAAAGATTTGCATGATTATTGGCGTACAAAAGGTTATAGTGATAAATATTCATGGAAATTAACACTTGCATGTTATAATGCAGGTATTAAAAAAGTAATTAAATTTCGTGGTGTTCCACCAATTCAAGAAACAATTGATTATATTGATTATATTTTAAGAAGACACTCAAATAATAAATTTTACACAAATATAAAAAAGAATGAAAACAAAATTAAAATCAGCACATGAAGAACAATACTCTGATGGTAGTAAAACACTAGGCGTTATAATTAATCATTCATTAGATAATGATGATTGGAAAGAAAGTTTTATTTTTATTTTCAATCATGAAAATAAAATATATATTTTCTTTAATACTATGTTTGATATGTTTAATTATTTACTCAATGGCGTATATAAAATAAAATGTGCTTATATGGATGAAGAAGAATATGATAGTTATTATGATGCACCATATATTGAAGGAAAATTTATTGATGTATTAAAATGGATTAATTAGTTAAATTCTTAAATTATTATTTTATATGTCCTTAAAATAAGATATCAAATCAAATTACCATCAAAATAGAGTTTTGAGATAGGATTTAGGTGATGTTTGTGAAAATATATGGGAGAAGACATTAAAAACAAATTATGACTTAAAATCGATTAAAACCACTTCTATTCAGTGAATAAAATATATTATTATAATCGTCTCAATTCATTCATGAGGTGAATGACAAGATTTGTTTGTGTTGCTGATTGTAATAATATAAATTTAAGTGTTTCTTCTGGTTTTTCTTTGACATTATTCCAATAATATTTCGATAATTCATTATTTGGTAATAAATCTACTGTTTTTTTAAGACCCATAAAATCAGCAATAAGCATTAATGATATATAATCATAACCATTAAATTTCCAAACATTAACAGTATCAACAATATCAGATTCCCAAGGTTTTGCACTTAAACACTTTTTTAAAATTAATGGCAATCCCTTTTTTATTTCAAATTTATTTTTATTAATAATAAATCTTTTAATTAAAAAAGGAATATCATGATTTATAATATTATGTCCACAAAGCATCGGAAAATATTTTGGGGTTGACTGAACGCCATCACTTGATAATTGATATAACACTTCCATAAATTGTTCAAGTATGCGATGTTCTTCTTCCCCAAAAAAATTCATTATATTACTTTTCGGCTTATTATCTTCTACAAATACCTTTGCATATGTTATAGCAATAATTCTACTATATTCAGGATAGTTTGGTGCATTGTCCTCATATATTTTTTGTGCACATATTGGAGTTTCATCTGTCATTGTTCCAGCAATACTATGAGTAACATTCATATCAAAGCCATACTTGGTTTTTGACAAATTACTCCAACTATCAAACAAAGGTTTGTTATTTTTTTTAAGTTCTTCCAATGTAGGATAAATAAGAACAGATTTTACATTAATGAAACGCATATTTGGTTCATAAATGCTACTTGGATTAAATACAGTATCAAATAATTGACTCATATTAATGTTTTTATTTATTACAATATAAATGTGGTTAATATTTAATTAACATTAAAAATAAAATGAAAAAATTTTGAAATTGATGAAAGACTTTCTTTTTTTATTTTATTATGAATGTCTCGAATATCTTCAAAACTATATGAATTTAATTCCTCTATATCATACATACCTTTTGAATGTTTTATGATATATGGAATTAGTTTTGTTTTTTTATGTTCCTTTTGTTTTCTTTTTTTATCAATTTCTTTTAGATAAAGATTACCCATTTTTTCAATTTCAAAAGCAGTTTGATTTTTCTTTCGAATTAGGTCAGTTTCAAGATATTTATTAAAAGCGGTAATATCTTTATTATCATCATCATAATCAATCGATAATATATCTTTATTCATATATTAGTTTTTATGTTTTTTAATCATTTAAAACAAATCTTTAAAATATTATCATATTTATTGTTCACAATCAAATAGTTAAGTATATAACTTTATATATAATAGTTATAAGTAATATTATTTTTGTTTTGAATTTTTATATAATTCATACAATACACCATCTTTTTCAACGAACATTTTTAATGATAAGGTTATTTCATTTGGATTATATTCTGATGATGGTGTTCCATTCAAATTTGCATAGTTTATTGTAAATCCACTACAAACCTTATCATTATTTTGTAGTTGTTTTCCAGCACCATAAAAAGTGCAAGTCATTTCTTTTAATTTCTTCTTTGTAACTTTTAAAAATGTTCTTTTCATAATTTAGTTTTTATAAGGTAAAACAAAAATAATACATACTTATAACAACAAATATATTGCATTAAAACGACAATATATTTGCCACCGTTATAAAACATAAAAATTATTCATTAGACATCAGTTCTTTTTTGATAATTTCTACCATGTCATCAAATGAAATTTCTCGTTCATCTGCCTGTTGTTATATGAATTCTTCACTTAGTTGAATATAATTAGCACTTGGTTTTCTATTTTTATAAATTTCATTTGCTGCCTTAATCAACTGTTCTACTAACTTTTTCTGTTCCATAATTTTTACGATTTTATAACAACAAATATAAGCAATTATTTCATTACTTTCAAATAAATGTTGTTGGTTAATATTAATTTGATAATTTTGCGTATGGCTTACTAACCATATGCTTTTCATTATAGCCAATTAATGGTGAATCAATTTGGTTTCATCAACTGATAAAATATAGTCATCATTCAATTCTATTTCCCCCATTGCAACACATTGCCAATATCCTTGATTAAACCAAAATATTAACCAATTGCCTTTATCTTCCCATTCAACCCAATAGTATCCAAGTTGCCGTGTTTCATCATTTTTGTTGTGTTTTTCCATTTTATTAAAATTAACTGGCTATAACAACAGCTCATATAAAAGCAGGGGTGTTGTTGTTTGCCAACATTTCAGGCACTTGGTTAATTTTTGTAACTGGACAGGTAAGTGCCTTTTAAACCCTGCCTTTATATGAGCTGCGAACCATTATACACAATGCTACCATAGTGCTTCGATTTAACATTATTCTGTTGGTATAAATCCAAATCTAAAATATGGTTTTCCATAAGTTGCATCTGAAATAATTATACCATTTGAATTATTAATTTCATCAACATTTATTTCAGTTCTATTTTGCATCGAAACCATTCTATTGTTTTCAAATGATAATCGTTTGTTTCCATCACCATTATCTAATAATTCTAATGGTTCAATACCATTTTCGCCAACCAAGCATTTCCTTGATAATGACCAATTACAAACTGATGGTGATGATGATACAATAATTTTGTTTTGAAAAACACCAGCATCTACATATTTTTTCATTAAAGTTTTCATATTTTCAATTTCTTCTTTTGATTTCATAAAAATCATATCCGCCTTTCATAATTTATTGATTTAAAATTTTAAAACAAAAAAGGTTTACTCCTCACCTATTTCTAATAATTCTGTTGTTGTTTTGGTTGTACTTGTTTCTCCGGAAGGTAATATTATTTTAGGTTGTTTATTTTTCTTTATTTTCTTTTCATCTTCATCAGATTTATGTATGTTTTTAACAAAATTATCATTAATTTTTTTAAATGAATTTTCTTTCAATTCATCCAATTCTTTAAAGAATGCACTTGCTTTTTTTTCAAGACCTTTTTTCATTTCTTCCATTTGCAATTTAAATTCTTCTTCCTTCTCAGCAATTTTCTTATTGGTATTAATAATAATTTCAACAAAAGTAATTAAATCATCAATTATAATATTCTGATTTTTTGGCGATAATTTTATTAATTTACCTGTCTTATCTTCAGCCAAAACTTCACATTTAATTTCATTGTTTTCATCAAAAACCCAACTACTTGGTAATCCAACTTCTATTTCATACCATCCATTAACAGTATTTCGAGTCATTGAAATTAAGTGTCCTTCTACTGGTTGTAATGCTAAATTAATTGTTTTCATTTGATTAAATATGTAAAAAATATTCCCAAAGAAATCCATAATATGATTTTTTCAGGTGTTGTTAAAACAAATTGTGTTTCTTTATTTAGATAAAACCTCCCAATCATTTTTATAATTAAATCACCAAAGATATATATCATAAAAATGATGGAAGATATAAATAAAAATCGATATGTTTCAATAAATATGTTCATTTATTCACCATGACTCTGACCTTGATGTACTTGTGCTACTGGTTGCTGAATATTTACTGCAGGAGCAGGTTCTTGAAAATATTGTCCAACCAAACCAATTTGTGCATTCAAAATTGAAATACTTTGAAGTCTATATGCCATATTATCAATTTTTTCTTTATAATTTGTGTTAGGGTCTGATGCAAGACGTACTAATTCAAGTTCTTCATAATACTTGTCGTTGTTTAATTTATTTAATAAATCAAGTTTCAAATTTGCCATAATTCTTTATAGTTTTAAAATAAAATTATTTTTTATGCTTGTAAATTTAATAACAATAAATACAATATGCAAGGATTTTTAAACAATCTCTAAAATATTATTTTCTTGACAAATTGATGTATCATAAATTTTATATATTTCAATTAGAATATTAATTATGTTTTTGTTTTTTTGATTATTGATTTCGAATATGTTTTTCCAAAATCTTTCATAATATCCTATTGATATATCTTGATTATTGTTAACTTTATAAAATTGGTGATAATAATATGCAAAAAAATATTCTTTTAACTCTTTATTTTGGGTGAAATCAATATTTTCTTGTTTAAATTCTTCACAAACTTTATTAAAACACCATAAATAGTGATTACGAATATCTTCATCAACACTTAAACTTTCTTTATCAAGATAATAATTAAAAATATAATATAATAAATTCATGGCAAAATCTTTATAGATTTCAACCCTATCTTTAACTATAATATGTTTTTGAGTATTATTACTCATTAGAAATTATTAAAATAATCTTTCTTCATTATATCCAAATCAATATCGCCAACATAACCATCAATTTGTCCTTTTTCAGTAAATTGCCAGATTTTCCATTCATTCCATCCTTGTGGTATTGCTGGTTGATAATTTTCTGGGTCATCTAAATAGGATGCCAGCCATAGTGAATGCATCCCAAATAAATGATTGGTATTCGTATCAATAAAACTTCTATATGAATAAATAATTACTGAAATACCGTGTTGTTTTAATCCACTAATAAATGCTGTAATATATTTGCTCATATGGTCAGTATCGTTCCAAATCACATTATTAGCATATGCTTCAATATCCAAAACTAATGGAAAATTAGGTTTTGGTAATATATTATAATGATTTAATACATTTTGTATTTCAGCGTTTGCATTATCTACAGGATTAATATTAAGCGAAGGTCTGGCAAAATGATAATAACCAATTTTTATGTTATTTTGTTGTGCACTAAGAACCCTGTTTTTTACATTATAAATATTATCTTCTGAGTAATAATCACCTTCCGTAGATTTTATAATTGCAAAATCAATTCCCGCAGCTTTTGCTTTATTCCAAGTTATATCTTTTTGATATTTAGAACAATCGAGTCCTAGGACACAATTTAAATTTTCTAATCGTTGTTTTGAAATTGTACTTGCCATAACTTTAATTTTCTCATAAATACTGTTAAACAAAAAAGGACACTTATATCAATGTCCTTTACAAATTTAATACAAAAAATTTAAATTAGCTATAAAATTTTGTAACTAAATCATCATATTCTTCTTTAGTTACACCAAGTTCTTTACAGATTTTATTTGTCCTAAGATTATTAAGAAAAACAGCAATAAATAAATAAAGCACAAGTATTGCAAGTAAAATACTATATATCATTGTAATTGTAATAATTAATGATTTGGATAAACCAATAATTGTCGATATAAATCCAATACCAAATAATCCGGATAAAACATATATTATTGTATTTTTTAATGCAATATTTTTTCTTTCAGTTTCACTTGAAAAATATTTATAGGCAAATTTAATCCATTTATTTGGTAAATATTTGTTATATACTGTATCGAATTGTTCTTTTGTAATTGTAGTTATATCCATTTTGTTATATATTATTTATTGTTTTAAATTTATTTTTTTATTAATATTGGTGTTAATTTATCTTCAATGTTTTCATCATATCTTATTCTTATAAGATTTATGTTGTTTTCTATACAATAATTAGTTTTTATTTGGTCTCTCTTTTGTCGTATATTAAATCCAACTTCTCCTCCAAAATATTTAACAATTTTAAAATGTTGTTCACCATCATATTCAATACATATATTTTGTTCGGGTAAATAAAAATCAAAAAATAATTTTCTTTCATTTATACAATTATTAAACGTTTTTTGACATTCATGTTTAATATCTTTTTCCATTAAGAATTTTTTAATATTTTTTTCACCTTTAGAATCATTACATTTGGGACATCCATTACCGTTTAAATGATGATTAGGTTTTTGTAAAAATTCACCGTGTTTAGAACAAATGATATTAACTTTTATTTTATCATGTTTGTATTCAACCAATGAATAATTATATTTATTATTGTGAATTCTATTTGATTGTTCAATAAATTCTTCACAACTTTTTTTACGATTATTTGCTTTTTTTATTGCTGCACATTTTTGACAAATACATCCTCTTAAATGATTGGCTGGTTTTTGTTTGAATATTCCATGAATAGAACAAATTATTTTAACATTTGTTATTGAGTTAATATAATCAACCAATGAATAATCATATTTATCGCTATGTTTTATTTTTGCTTTTTCAATAAATTCCTCACAATTTAATTTCACACCACCATTACATTTTGGACATCCTTTATCAGATAAATGGTCATTAGGTCTTTGTAAAAATTCACCATGTTTTGAGCAAATTATTTTGACTTTTATATAATTATTAATATAATTAACTAATGAATAATCATATTTATTATTATGTTTTTCTTTTGCTTTTTGAATAAAATATTTAGTATTCATAAATTGACCAGCACATTTAGGACAACCACATCCATTATAATGTGTATATGTTGTCTGTTCAAAAATTCCGTGTTTTGGGCAAATTATTTTGACTTTTATATGATTATTAATATAATTAACTAATGAATAATCATATTTATAACCATGAATATTCCTCGATTTTTTAATAAAATCTTCGGTTGTTAATTTCAACATAAATTATTCTATAATTTACAAAAATAATAATATTATAATTAAAATCCCCTATTTTTCTTTATATTATTCGTATCAGTAAATGTTTCTGGCTTATAATTTAATAAATGTTTCATTTTATTAAATTGTTCATTTACCATAGGTTTTTCTTTATCAATATTTTCATTTAATTTTTGAACTAGATTTTTTATTGCAAATATTATTTTACCATCGGTATAAAATTTATGTTCTGATATTATTTTAACAACATTCTCATTAACAACAACTTTATTATCAATTGTTTTTGCATTATATGTATTACCAAGACCTGTGAAGTCAAGTTCAAATAATCCTTCATTAATTTTATTTGCAGTAATTATTTTAACTTCATTTACGGCAAAATCAATTAAACATCTTTTATTTAATGCATTATGATATCTACCAGTAATCATTGATTCATTAAGACCCTTACCATCATTAAATCCAGATTTTTCTTTATCAAATTGAGTTTTATTGATACCCTTTTCAATTGGCTGACTATCTTTGTTATAAAGAGGCTGATTACCTTTAAATTTAAGTTGTTTTTGTCTCATATCATAAATTTTATCACCCATATCTTTTTTCATACGGTCTTCAAAACGTTTTCCGGGTTCATTATCATATACTAAACTATGTTGACCATTACGATACATATTTACTTCATCTTGCTCATCTGTTGTCATGTTGCGTTTTGGAATTTCATCTCCATTATCGTTTGTACTATCACCAACATCTTTTAAAGATTCATCACCTTTAGCATCTGTTGTTTTAATTTCTTTTTCTTCGATATCTTTCCCTAATTTTTGTGGGTCTTTGCCAACATTACTTTGTTGGTCTTTCCATTCCAACTCCTTCTCGATGTCAATAATTTCTTTGGTATCACTATTTTGTAAATCTTTCTTAAAGTTTTTTTCATTTTCACTGCCAACACGGTCTCTAAGAACCAAAGCAGATGGTTTTCTATCTTCACTCATTTTCACTAATTTTTGATGATGAATTGAATATGCATTCAATTCGTTATTTATTTCTTCTAATAAACTAAATTCTTCATTCATACCACCACCTTGTTGTTGTATACCAATAGGCATTGTAGTATTGTCCATTTTATTAGACATCGAATCTTCTTTAGGTTGCATTTTTGATGCATTTGCCATTGTTGTAGAATCTTCATCTACTTTTTCTGGCAAATTTTTATGTTTTGTTGAAGCAAAATCTTCAACATCTTTTGCTATTTTTTTATTTTCTTCCATTTGATTTAGATTTGGATTATCGGTTTTACCTGTTTTTAATGTTTTCATTTCAAGATTGGTATCATTTTTATCCCAATCTTTTACAGTATCACTATTAAAAGCATTGGTTTTATTAATTATTACATTATCTTCATGTTCTTTATTTTCATTTTTAACTCCAGAAATTCCATCATTTTTTAAATTTGGATTATCTGGATGTGGAAAATATGAATGTTTCTGTGTCATATCATTATGGAGAATTTTTACATCATCATCTCGCATTTTATCAACATCTTGACCAATATATAATGATGTGTTATCATCAATTCCCTTTTTACTCTTTTCACGTTCTTTTGATTGTGGTACTTCACTAACACCCAATCCTTTATTACTATCAGTATGTGATTGTTTATAGTCTTGACCTAATTTTGTTTGATATGAAAGGTCTTCTTCATTTAATGCTTTAACAAAATTTTCAAAACCACTTGGGTCAACAAGATAATTTTTATTTTCTTGAATTATTGTACCACCGGGAAACATTGGTTTGGTTTTTACTTTTGATTTACCATTAACTTTCATCAAATCACCACTACCCCATACTGATGGTCCAACATATGCACCAGAACCACTTGAATTACTTCCAGAATCACCAGCACCACCTGCGCCACCAGTACCAGTCATTTCATTAACTTTCTTTTCATAACCTAATGCTGGACTAAATGCACCAGCACCACCTGCAGCACCAGTACTTTCATTTGTAGAATTTAATACATCAAAATTATAACCAATACTTTCAAGTTCGGTTTTAAGATTTTGATATTCTTCAGGAGTTGCTAATCTACTTTCTTTTGCATATCTTGGGTCTACCCCACCATGTTGACCAACATGAGAATATCCAACTTTTAAATTTCCTCGATTATCATAATTTTCTTCAGGAAAATATGCAAATAAATCAGGATTTTTTGGGTCTTTTTCATTAACTAAAAATAATACTTTTGTTTTTGTCACATCATTTTCATCAACAGTTGGTTTGACTATTTTAGTTCCCGTACTATCTGTCTTTTTCATTTTTTCTTTTCCTGCTTGTTTTAATTGATTGATTCCGCTTTGGTCCCTGCGTTCTTTTTTTACAGGTATTGCCATTTTATATTTTTGTAAATATTTTGGACTGTTTAATACATAGTCGTTGAACAATATATTTTGAACGGTTTCGTTTGCGTGGTATCCATAACGATTTGTTCCAGTATTATCATCTTTACCATCGCCCATCATTTTATTATATTCTGCACTTAATTTTGGGTCAGAAAAAACTAATGCTTCCATTTTTGGTAATGAAAATATTTTTTTCTTAAGTTTAAAATCTTCTTCATTTAAATATGAATCAATTTCATTCATTACGATACTTTCACTTAATTTAACATCAGGTGCAACATTATGCATGGTCTTATTAAAATTACTTTCATATTTCTTTGACTGTACACTTATTGGTTTCGCTAATGTTGGTTTTAAAGTTGCCATTATTTATTCTTTTTTAGTATAAATACTTAGATATTATCAATTGTTTATAATCAATTATTTAATCCCTGTACGCCAGAAATCACGCTTTTGCCATAATACTTTATAAACCATTTCTATGGCATCTCCAATAGTATTAATCATTTCATTTCTTGTTTGACTTCCAGATTTTTTAAGTATTTTCTTAACTTCCCTATCTAAAGCATCATTGACGAATTTATTAATTTCATCCTTGACGATTGTCTTAACATCATTATTGTCCATATAATAATTTTATTATAAATACTTAATCTATTTTAAAAATAAAAAGAACGCATATTATAATAACACACGTTCTTTACATTAATTTAAAAATTATATTATTTATGCAAAATAGCATATAATCCTGCTCCGGCAGCACCAGAAACTCCAACAGTTATTATAAAACTACCACTTTTTTTTATCCAAGTAGTAAATTTTTGCCAAGCACTTGGATTTATAACATCTTTTTGTAATTGTGGAATAGCATAGCTATCAATATTTACTGTTTTAAAATAATCATTAGAATTACTTACGCTAAATGAAATGGGATAATCTTTTTTCTTATCACTCCAAAAAAATTGAATATATTGCTTATTGGGTAATTCAAATTTATTGAATTTCATTATTGGTAATATTGTTAAACTTATTGGTCTAACATGTAAAATTTCAATATTATATTTAATATTTTTTGTTGAATCTGCAAATGCAATACTACTATCTTTATCATTAATACTAACTTTTCCACTTTTTAATGAATCCAATTCGACTTTAGTTTGAATAAGTGCTGCAGTAATAACTGAATTATTTTTTTCCGATTCTTTAACTCTTTTTGTTAATTCTTGTTCTGATGCAGTGAGATGGTTATTAACATCATTAATAAGTTTAAGACTTCCTTGTAATGTTAGTTTTTCTGTAACCCATTCATTTTCTTTATTTTTATAAACTTTGGCAGTATCAACTAAAGCATTTTTTAATTTAACTTCACTTTGATATTTATCATTAAGGTTTGCAATTTTTTTATGTTGAAAATAAACAATTGCTGAAAGAATTAATATGATAATAATTACCGCAGTAATTATTGCATTATTCTTTTGTTTTAAAAAAGCTAAAATTTTTTTCATTTTTATAATATTTTATAATAAATACTTTTTATAAAAGCAAAAAACGCAGAGCATCTTGGCTTGCGTTTTTCAATTTCTTTCCTCTGAATGGAAGGATGAACTCAAAATAATTTTAATTATTATTGTAACATATTATTTCTCCAATACTTATAAAAATTATCGTAGTAAGATTCTATTCTTCCCACAATTTCATCATTTTCTGGATTATCAGGCGAAAAATCTTCCAAATAATTAAATTCAACACCAGATGTTTTTTCATCAGGAGTTACTTTGTAAACAAATTGAATTACACCATCGACAGTACCACCCCAAAAAACTAGATTATCATAAATTTCTAAATCAATAAATTTAATGCTGACATTCATATCTCTAAAAAAATCAGTAAATTTTTCTTCTTCACGACTTTGGTCGTAAACAGTTTTTTTATTCTGTGCTGTTTTATCTTCTCCAGTATTAACATCTTCATTAATTTTACGAGTAATTTTAAGCATATCCTGAATTGATAAATCCTTCTTCATTTCTTCTGATGATTCACTTGCTTCATATTTTCCTTCACGTATTCTTTTCATAAAAATACGTATTTGATTTGGTGTGCTTTGGTTGTTTATATTTTTATTATCCATATAATTTTTATTATAAATACTTAATCAACATCAGTATATATTAAAACAATTGAATTCTTTTTAACATATTTCTCTAATTTATGCATGTAATGATGAAAACCAACATTTAACCACAACCAATCTTCGATTTTTCTTATAATTTTTTTCATACTAATTCTTTATGTAACATTTCATTAAATTTGGAGATATCGAATAATGGATTTATATCACTACTATCTTCAATATAGTTACTTCTAAATACGATACCTTTAAATCTAATAGTATCTTTATGATAGTTATGAAATTCAATACAAACTTTTGGAATATTAAATTGTTCGCATAGTTCTTCACAAAGTAATGCTAAATTTTCTAATTGTATATCTGGAAATTTTTCCCAATAATTATATCCATACCATTGTTTTTCAATTACATTTTGTTCATCGCAAACCTCATTTATCCAATTAATATGTTTTCCACTATTTGTTTGAAATAGACTTCCCATATTTTCCATTATAATTGAAACTGATTGTTTATCTGCTTCTTTAATGCCAAGAAAATCTGAATGATATTTATTATCATAATGTTGGTATATAATTCCATCTCTACTGATAGAATATGTATTCCATTTTTTTGTTTTACCAAAATCTTTATGTAATAGTCTGGTAATATGATAACTATCTTTTCTCAAACTAGTTGCTAATACAATTTGTGTTTTAACTGTTTGAGTTTTATAACGATTTTCTTCTTTTATTTTATATGTTTCATTATCGATGTTCATTTTATTGGTTTATATATTCAACTTCAACACCTGCTTCATCAAATATTATTTGTGCTATTTTCCAGCTTTCTCCCCATCTTTCATGATTAAAATCTGGTTTGTTTTCACAAACAATTCTAATAATACCTGCATTAACAATTAAACCAGCACAATTTGAACACGGATAATATGTAACATACATGGTACAACCCTTACTTTTTTGATTATTTTTTGCACAATTAATTAATGCATTTGCCTCAGAATGCACTGTGTATAAGTACTTTACAGGACGCTTGTTCCTTTCGGGTAAATTTTCTACAACTTTTGTGGGAAACCCGTTAAAGCCCATAGATATTGGATTTTTATCTATAGAATTTACGATTACTGAACCAACTTTAGTTGACTCATCTTTAGACCAAGACCCAACTAATTTGGAGAGTTCATTAAACCTTAAGTCCCATTTATCTATACTCATAATTTATTTATATTAATCTAACCATACTTCTTTAGCTGCTTGCCAAGAATTATTTTGTTTTATTCTAAATTCTTCTTTAATTTTTGCCATTTGTTCCATCCATTCAGATATTAATTCTGAAGTCATAATTATTTCAGTCAATTTACCTTCTTTTCTTAAACGTTCAATTATATTTTCACTTTGACTAATCATATTTTAAAATAATTTCCACCAACGATTCGACTTTATTTTTCTTGCCTGAATTATAAGAGTTTGTAATTCCTCATAATCAAAATCTTTAATTGTAAAATCACCATCAATATCTGCCAAATTTGATTCAGCAAGTTTATTGACAATCATTAATGCCTCCTTAATTAATTTACCCTTTTCGTATGCTTCAATATCTTTCATAATTATTTCATATTTTCTAATATTCTCAATGTATCATCAAAACTTTCAATTACATTCATTGCTTCATAATATGTTACAGCAATAAATCTTCTTTTGCCAACAGTATTGAACACTCCAAGTCTATCCATATCATGTAAAAATTCATCCAAAAATTTATTTGAATTTTGGATGCTAGTTTTCTCAGCAACCAATTCTTTTAATTCCAAACCACTTATTACTTTATCACCTGTTGTTGATTTACCATCATTATAAATAAATGCCAATAATGAACGATATCTATCTTTTTTCGTATATATTTTTTCAAATTTTTGTTGATTGATAATAAAGAGGTTGTACTCAAACCATTCTCTAAAATATACTCCTGAAAATATGATGATTTCGCAGAAACACGCAATAATCACAAATAAAATAATATTTTGTACATCTTCTGTCTTATTAACATTTTTTACTTCACTAAGATTTGATTTTAATTCAACAACATTTTGAGATAATTTATCTTCAATTTTATCCACCTCTTTTTGATTATTTTCAATAATTTTTACATTTTTATCAATATTTGCCTGATATTGATTTCTAATTGATATATATGTAACAGGAGTTTCTGTTAATTTTTGACGTAAATCATTATTAATCATTCTTAAAATTGTATTGTCATCCTCATATGTTTTCTTTTTCTTTTCATATAATATTGATAAACTATCAGTTATATTTGTTGTTTTATTTTCAATAACATTATCTTTATATGTACTTGTTGATGCTAAATTTTTTGAACCAATTATTGATAAATAAAAACTTAATAAAATAATTGAGACTGATATTATTAACCAACCAACAATACTTGCTTTAATTTTCTTTTTATTTGAAACAAAATCTGTTGAAAAACTTTTAATTAAATATCGTTTAATTACTTCGAAAATAACAAGAAATATTATTGTAAAAGTAAATGCAAAAATACTTGCCCATATACCACCAATTAAATTAATTGTAATTGCTTTTAATAATCCCGGATATACAAGAAAGTATGAAAAGAATATTGAACCAGCATTTCCAATAAAAGAAAATAAATATAACCATTTATCAAGACCTTTATTATTACCTTCAAAGTCTTTAGTGTTAATCTTTTTTCTTAATTCATCGTATTTTTTTAAATCCATATCTACAGTTTATCCATAAATAGTTTTATAATATATTTTTATTCTAATGTAAGTGATGAAATTCCATCTTCATTTAATTGTACATTAATTAAATAATCTGGATTAATATCTATTCTTTGTTCAATAACTAACATTTTTTTCATATTCTTTTTAATTATTTGTAATATTTCAATAAATTCTTCAACACTACCTTCTTCATCCAATTTACCCATAACTTCATCAAGTAAAAACATTGTCGGTTTAGCTTTTATATTAATTTGATTTAATGCAGATTTTAATACAATACTTGAAAAAGTTCTTTCTTTACCACTTGCACTAATACAATCAATGATTGCTGTTGGTCTACAATCATATACCAATTTTGGTCTTAAATCATCAGTATCAAGCCATACTTTGAATTGTGCAACAGATAATGCTTCTTCCAAAGCCAAATTAATTTTTGGTATAATATAATTACTTAACATTTGCCTTGGTATACCATCACGATGAACACATTTTTTATAAAGATTCATAACAGTATCACGATATTCTTGTGTTTTGAATTCAGTAATAAGTATTTCATTATTTTTAGTCTTTAGTTGTTTTTCACCAATATTTGTTTTTCTAATATATACATTTTCATTCTCATCGGTTTTTTCAATTTCAAGTTCACCTAATTTTAATTTAGCTGTAGCAATACCTTTTTCAATCTTTTTATTTTCTTCAATTTGAAGTAAACTATTTTCATGACTTGTTATCTTTTGTTCAAGAATATTAATTTTTAGTTCTTCATTTTGAATTTTTATTGGAATTTGGTCTAATTCAATTTGTAATTCCTTACGTTTTTCGACATCATTTTTTTCATTAGTAAGTGTTCCAATTTCTTTAAGAATTTCTTCCATTTCTAATGCAGATTGCCTAATACTTTCATTTATTTTTTTAATTTCATTAGCTTTTGCATTGATTATTATTTGATGTTCTTGTATACCAACAGTTTGTTTTACATTAATTTTATCTGCAATAATATACATTTCTTTTTCTTTTTCTTTAACCGTTTTTTCAATATGGTCTTTATGTTCTTGTTTTTCAATAACTTGTCCACATTGACTACAGATTTTACTATTTTTTAAATCAGTAATTTCTTTTTTTAATTTAACACCATCTTGTTTTAATTTAAAAATATCGCCATTAATTATTTCAATTTTATGTTCTTCTTCGGATTTTAGCCGTTCAAGATTTTTAATGTCTAATTTTTTATTATATTCATTAGTTTTATGAAATTCTTTTTTTTCAAGAAGAATTTTTAGTCTTTCAATATCATATGTTTCTTTCAATGGTATGATACTTTGTTTTAAAATCATTTCTTGTGCCTTTATTTCAACAATATTCTTTTTGTTGGCACTTATATCCTCACGTGCATTATCTACGTCCAGATTGTAAATTTCTGAGTCTATTTTATATAATTTCTTTGATAAGTCTTCTACATATTTTCTACCAATTTCAATTCGATTTTGAATATCAGGAAGTTTCACTGTTTCTATTTGAGTTATTTCTCCTTCAAGTGCAACAATTTCTTGTTGTAATCTTGCATTTTCCACATTAGTAAATTCAATATTACAAGTAACTCTTGGTTTTTCATTTACTCTTTTTTGATATATTTTAAAACCTTCAAGTTTTTTGTCAAAAATATCCAATCCGCTATCATAAAGTAAACTGTCAATAAATGTAGACATATCATTTGATAATATTCTATTAAGTGTATCACTAGTTGTCATAACAATACGCATAAAATTATCATATGTACCAATAATTGCTTCAAATTTCTTTTGAGTTTTTATTCTACGGTCTTCGTCAAGTTTTCCTATTGATGTTTCATCATTCATTTCATCATCAGGAGTTGCAAGTATATAATAATTTAATGTGGTCGGTGTACTAGTAATTTCACCACTTTTATTTTTTATAATTTCCGTTTTCTTTTTAATTCCAAAATATTCACCATTAGCTTCAATTACAAGATAGGCTTCACAAAAACTTGCATTATTCCTATTATTAACAAAACGCATATCACCATATTTCATGCGAGTTTCTGTTTCTAAAGTTTTACCAAATAAAACATATGATAAAATTTTCATAATTGTTGTTTTACCTGCGGTATTTATTCCAGTTATTTGAAACAAACCATCCATATTACGCCAATCAATATCCATTGTTTCATATGACATAAAATTTTTACCACCAAATTTAATTATATCCCATTCAATACTTTGGTCTATATTTATTTCTATTTCATTGAGGATTTCTTCATCTAGTGCAAACACATCGGTTATTAATTGTTCATCAGCACCAATTTTTGTTAAATATTCTTTAAATATTTCTTGTTGTACTGCTTTATCCGTTATATTCTGCAGAGTAATGCTTTCATTTACATCAATTTTTTCATTTTCAAGAAATTCATTTTTATGTGAAATAATAATATTTTTATATTTAGATTTTAAATATTCAATTATCTTTCTTTCATTCTCTTTTGTACGTGTTTGTGGTAAAGTACCCCAAATAAATCTAACTTTCATATATTTAGTTGGATTTTCAATTTCGAAATCCAAATTATCAAAATCAGTATATGGCGTAATTTTTATATTTTTAAACGAATAATCATTATGTATTGAAATTTCTTGTGCTGTTTTATTTATAACATCCCATAATAAATATCCATGAAAGGAAGAATCTCCCTCTGTAACATCTTGTGCCAAAAGACTTCCTGAATATACTTTAGTTTTATTTTTATCTAAAAATTGCATACAATGAATATCACCAAACATCGAAAAATCGCCTTTAAAATCTGTAATTTTATAATATGATTTACTTTTCATTTCAAAACCAGTCGTAGATTTACAACCAATTATTGGGTCATGAAAAAGGTCAATATAAATTCTCTTATTACTTTTCCTATCAATTTCAATTTGTTTACCTTGCTTGATTTTCCAAGGATTATTTTTATTATCACCATGATGCCAAACTACCCACGTTATATTTTCATCATCATAAAAACCTGTTTTATCATAATAAATAACATTTGGATTATTTAATGTTTTTACTATGGCTTCGATACTATCGACACGTTTTAAATTCTTTTTACGACAATCGTGATTACCTCTAGTTATTCTTACTGGTGCTATTGCAGCCAAATCATTTAAAAATTTATTTGCCATAATTAGTTGTTCACCTTGTAAATCAAGATAATCATGCACTAAGTCACCAACAATGGCAATTCTATCAGGTTTATTTTCAGTTAGTGATTTTATTAAATTTTCAAAGACTTTTGTATATTCTTCATTTCTTGTAGGAGTTTTGCGGATATGAATGTCGCTTAAATGAGCAATTTTTTGAATCATTTCATAATTAAATTACATAAAATTATTTTTACAAATATATTGAAACCCTATGTATAATGCAAGGATTTTTTAAAACTGTTAAAATTTTATATTATGGTATTTAACTAATGAATATATTATTGTTCTGGTTGCACTTGTTGTTGCATTTCCACTCTTGCTTTATCAAATTCATCCCTATTAATATCAACTTGATGTATAATAAAATTGCTTACATCAGTAACAGTTGAAATATTTTCTTTTATTAATTGTTTACTGCTTAATTTACCTTGTGCTTGCCATAATGCCATATATGTGGGATGATGCTCTGAAGGTAATCCATAATATCTACAAAGAACTGCAGATATTGTTTCTGCTTGAATTTCTCTTATTTGTTTTACTTCAGAATAATTTAAATCACCTTTCTTTTGAAAATAATCCATTGCTTTATCATAAAATTTTCCACCTTCATGATGTAATAAATCATGTGCCCATTCATGAAAAATAGTTGATGCTGCACCACTACCTGTTGCATCTTGACTAACATTTATATGACCTTTACTACTCCAACCACCCTCACCACCACTTGAAGGATTTTGAGTTACTTTAATTCCCATATTTTCAAGACTTTTTTTAGAAATTATAAATAATGCTTTTGCATCTGCACGGTCATCATAAGCACCTTTCCAATTTAGTTCTTCTGGAACTGGTTCACCAGATGTATTTGTAATATCATAAACAATACATGGGTCGTATTTTATATGAACTATTTGTTTTCTTGATTTAATTGCATCTAATTCATTTTTATTCGTTGGTGCTTCGCCAGCTTCAACTTTTTTAATGTATTCACTATCTTTTTTTTGTTGGTCTAATGTATATTGTGCTAATTTACCATCAGATTTTTTATAAAATTTATTACCACACCAAATAGTAATTGCTTTTGTTTTATCAATAACTTGCCTTTTAAATTTTCTATTCCAAGTACCTTCACCAGCAACTTTAGATGCTTTTGAATCCTGTAAATAGATTAACATAATATTGCTAAAACTATAATTATGAAATTTATGTGAAAAGTCTAAAAATTTTTGAAATTCAGCAGAAGCAGCTTTTTCATCAGTTGCATTTGCAATATCTTCAACATATTGTTCAATTTTTGTTTCGAGTTCAGATTTTGTTTTAGATGGCATATTTGATTTTTGTACTTCCGATTTTAGATTTTCTAATTGTGTAAGAAAATCCTGAAGATTACCTGTTTGACCACCTTGTGTTTCTAATTCAGCATTGATTGATTTTAAAGCATTAAGAATTTCTTGCGTTAAATTACTTCCAAATATCCACCATTCTTTGCCATTCCATCGAAAACCAAGTGATGCTAATTTTTCTTTTACTTTTTTTGTTTCAAGATTTATATCAGAAACTACAATATATCTCACATATGGTTTACCTTCTTTACTGGTAAGATTTTGCTTTTGTAAATTAACATACTCAAAAATACCTCTTTTCATGATATCAAATATTTTTTATAAATACTTGATTTAATCATAAATTATCTCTGGATTGTTTTTTTTGAGTTTAGTTTTAATATAATTGACTCTATTGCTAATTGTAGAACTTGAAACATTAAATTCTTTTCCAATTTCACAATAATCATATCCCTGAACATATTTCATATCAAGTAAAGTAAATTCTTCAGGTGATAATTGTTTTGAAATATAATTTATTGAGTTATTATTCTCAAATTCCATGTTATAATTTGTAATAAATTCGAGATTATTTATATTTGTTGATGTAATATAATTACTATTATTTGATGTAGATATACAATCATTTGTTGTTATATAATTAATATTTTCAGCACTAAATGTGGCATTGCTACGCCATTTATCTATCATATAATTTTTAGCAATGCTAAATACCCATGAGCTAAATTTTGATTTTGTATTATCGAACAATTTTAAATTTATAAAAATTTTAATCATTATTTCTGATACATCATCAATATCACTTTGTGAATATTTAGCTTTTAAGAAATTCATAATAAGTTTTTTATATTTATTATATAGTTTTTCTTGCGCTTGTGGATTTCCATTCAAAGTATTTTGAATAAGAATCATATCTTCCTTTTCCTGCTCTACTGCTATTATCATAAGGTTTAGTTAATTTATTTATAAAACAATCATTATTATTTAGTTTTCTTGCAGTATACAGCGTTTCAATTACTTTTTCAATTCCATAATCTTTTCTAAGTCTATCGATATCTTCTTTTATTGGTAATTCGACAATTCTAATTCTATCTTCACAACCAACATAAATAGTATGTAATGTTTGATATAAATTTATTGCATTTTTTATTGCGTCAGGGTCTAATAAAACAATTATATTTGGTTTTAATTCATTTAGTTTATTAAAAAGTGTTATTGATAATGTTTTTCCTAATAATGGAATTGCATTGGGTAATGAAAATGCATCAAAAACACCTTCACATAAAAAAACGGTTGAGTCCCAATTAATAAAACCTTCATTAAAAATGATTTTATTTTTATCTGCAACAGGATTTAAATATTTTCTTTTTTCTTTTGAATCATAACTACGTGAAATAAAATAATTCACATCACCAGTCATATCATAAGACGGGACTATTATTCTCTTGGCATATTTTCCAGTGGTACAAAAACCAAACCGATATTTTAAAAAAAGTTCTCGACTTATTTTTCTTTCATTAATAAGATAATTATATGCTTCAAAATGTTCAGGATTTCCTTCTTCAATTTTAGAAAATAATATCATTTCACTTGGAAGTTTAACCTGTACATATTCTTGTTCATCATTATTATTTTCATATGAATAATTACTATAAATACTTGCATATGACTTATAGAGTGCATAGTCTGATTTGGACCCGTATAAATAAATTAGTTTAGAAAGTGAACCACTGAAGGGTGGTGACTGGCACGACCAACATTTAAATATGCCCTTACCTTTTGCCGTATTTATTTCAAGATTAAATTTATTATCTTGACAGATAGGACATTCTACCTGAAATTGTGGTCCAGTTCCATGAACGTCACCGAATATATTTTGAATTATACTATAAAATTCTTGACCACGATAATTATTCATAGATGCAAATATAAAAAAAATTTGCCATAATTCAAAGGATTTATGGCAAATTGAGAAACTAAAGAAATTATTTTTGTTTTTAAAATATTATTTTACTCATATTATTATATTTTTTATTTAAACAGGATGATAAAAAATTCCTTTATCATTACAATTAGTTATAGATTTAATTGTTAATTCTGCTTCCTTTTCACCTTGTATTCTTATTATTTTATACCACCATTCAACCATTTCTACTATTGTGTGTTTAAATGGTGGGTGTTTTCTATCACAAATAGAAATATAATGTTTTTCAATTAAATAATTCCATTTTTCTTTATCAATATACATAATTAATTTTTTAATTCCTTTATTTTCTTTTCGGAATATTCTGTACAAAATGCAAGTTCTTTATCATCCCCATATAATTTTTCATCAAAAGTATTATAATCTTTATATTGCTCGTTAATTTCTTTAACAATATTTACTATATCATTATTAGTAATATCAATAACACCACCAATTCGTCTTATTATTGGGAATGCTATAGAATTCGCATCTCCATTAGAAGGTTTCTTCTCTTCAATTTCTTCCAATAAATTTAAAAGATATTCAAATGAATTTGCCATCATTTCCATTCTATTTTCAGGTAAATCTTTCAATAAACCAATTCTTTTCCATCTTTTTAATGGATTTTCTTTAGACTTTTTTCCTTTATTGTATTTATTATCGATTGTTTCGATAAAATCATTGTTAAATGTTTTCATAATTATTATATTTAAAAATTCGGTTATTTATATTAACTATTTAATATTTTCTAACACTTTCCAAAAATGGGAAGAATAATATTAAACGATTTAAGAAGCCCGGACAATAAATTCTAAAATTACCAATATTTGTTATTGGGTCACTACCTAATTGAAGATGATTATTTTGTATTTCATTAAATAATTCAATTACTTTTAATTTTATTGCACCGTCACCAACACCATCTTTAAGTCGTTGATTTTCTTCAAAAATTTTCGAATAATCTTCTTTTGTAAGTATTAATTCTGCTTTAAGATTTTCATTCGCATCTGAAAGTAATTGAATTTGTTCTTCAAGCCATTCAATTCCTTTTGGTTCTTCATCAACTTCAAGTAATTCTTCTTCTTTTTTTTCTGATGTTAATTGTACATCTTGTAATAGTTCTTCAACTTTCGCTTTTGCCTTTAAATCACGTTCCTCTTCAGGACTGATTATTATTTTTTCATCTTTTTCTGGCGTAGATATTTTACTATCTTTTGGTTTTTTATCTTTTGCCAATTTTATTAAATTATTGCTTTTTTTAACCATATCATTTAATTATTAATTTATTCTAAAATAATATTTGTATTTAATATAGCAACCAATCCAAATATATCATTCCAAATAAATGCATCTGCTGCTTTTATGCTACCTACAAAACCTTTTTTATGATGCCATTCTTCTGTACCTGTGAGACTTGAAAGATATCTTATGGTTACACCAAGGTCTTCATTTAATTCTCTACTTTTATTTATTTCATATTTTACATTTCTTTTTCGATGTATATGTGCTAAATGCCATTCATGAAATTTAGTTTCACTCCACATTGGCTTTGATTCAATATCAGTAGCCATAAGCATTGGTAGCGAACTTTCTTTTTCTTCACTACCATGAGTTAATCCAAGCAATAAATTACCAAAATGATAATATTTTCTTGGTGATGCACCACAATTTATACTTACTTGTGGGTCATTATTAAACCATGCTTCTAAATATTTTCCCATATAAAAACTACGTTCAAAATCATGATTACCGGGAATTACAATCACATCTACAGGAACACCTGTTTGTTTTAACATATGGATTCCATCAATAAGTAATTTTACACCAACATTAAATGTTTTTTGCCATCTAAGGTCTTCATCTTGTTGTGTTCCTTTTGTAGTTGTATTAAATATTGTATCACTATTAAAAAAATCATTTCCAACTGGAAATAAAATACGTGAAAATTCAAATCCACTTGCTCTATGTAAAAGTTTTTCAATTGAAATTAAAAATCTCTCACGTGCTATTTTTGTATCATAATTTTCACCAGTTTCTCCACCCCATGCAAGTTTACCTATATGTAAATCAAATATTGATATTTCAAGCAAATTATTTTCTTTACCTTTTGAAGGTTTTATTGGTGTCCAATCAAGAACAGGAGGTTGATAAGTACGTGCCATATCAGCAAAAATTTCTTGAATATCTTTTGAATCACTATATTGAATATCTTTTTCAAGACGTGCTTTTACTTGAAAATTTTGAATTGTTTGTGGAATATCCATAACCTTCATTGAAACATCCCATTTATTAACCAAAAAATCTTTTACTTTCCAAAGTTTTAAATCTACTTCACATATTTCAAGTAATTGTTCAAGTGTTTTCACATGGTCTGCTGGATAATTTGAACCACTTAACCATTCTGCTTCAGCTTCATTTCCACTAGCAGTAAATTTTATTTTTTCCCCGTCAAGTGTGGATGGAAGGTCGATTGGTTTTTCATTATTGGTTTCAGAAAATTCTTTATTTGTAGGTTTATATTCTTCATATGCATCATTAAATAATGTGAATAATTCATCTTCAAGAATTCCATTTTCATAATCATCATATACAATTGCTTTAATATTTTTTATATAAGTATCAGAATATCCGCATTTAACTGAGGCTTCTTTAACTGATATTTGATTTTTGATTGCATAATTTATAACTTCAATTGCTTTTTCTATTCTTTCTCTTTTCATATTATAATATTTTAGATAAAAATTATATTTTCGTCAAACTTAATACAAATTTATAGATAATGCAAGAGTTTATAATAATCCGAGTTCATTTTTTAATTTTTTTGCATATTATGTATTAAATTTTATATAAATACATTCCCACTTTTTTTCAAAAAAATTAAATTTTCTTCAATTTTCCTACATTCATTATTGAATATAACTTCATTAATTATTGACATATCGAACCATTCACCTTCTTTTTTTAAATGTGAATATCTTCGTTGTAATGTTCTTTCAATTTGATGTGCAAATTCTGATTTATATGTATTAATTAATTTTAATTCAGAAGAGTTTCCCGTTTGCAATTCTTTTAGACGTTTATTAGGATGCTTAGATACTCCAATTTTATAATGACTATTTTCTAATGATTGTATTAAATATATATATTTCATTTAATAATACCCAATTTTTTTAAACCAGCGTAACCTACCGCATATGAATCACTTAAGTCAAAACACATATCTTTTGGTTCTTTACTATCTTTTTTGTAAAACCATTCAATTTGGGGTTCTAATTTAGAAACTTTTTCCCAGATATACAACTTTTTTTTATCACGATATTCAAGTGGAAATGAAAGTTCTTCAACAATTTCGCCTTTTCTTTTCTTAGTATGTACAAATTCTGAACAAAATATTTTACGTGAATCATATACACTTATTTTTTTAGGATATAAACCAAATACAATAAATAAAATATATCTACAAATGCCATTGAATCCATATAGTAATGATACAGTATTTGCATTATTACTTCCACCAAGTGGTTCTTCTACAATAATATGTATTATTTCACCATTAAGTTCATGTAATATACGTTCTTTATATTCATTTACATATTTTCTAAAAATTTCTGCTTTATGAATATCTCTAATTTCAATAGGAATATTTTTATCGGTTTTTAATTCAAGATGTTTAAGCTCAATAAGTTTTCCTTTATCACTCCAAAGAGCACTACCTATGTTAGTTGTAGAAATATCTAACGACCAAATGTATTTTTCCATAATAGTGTCTTTATATATTATACGTATTTTAATTGTTTTTCTTTAAATTCATCAATCATTTTTTGAATTGCTTTAGGATTATCTAAATATAGTTGTATTAAGTCTTCAATAACACCACCAATTTTTAAACTTTTTCCTTTACATAATAACTTAAATCTATTATGTAAATCACCTTCGATTATAATAGATTTTGGTTTTGAATCATTAAGTGTAAGTAAATCTTTCATGTTTTTATTATAAATTTTATCCATAATTTATAATAAATACTAAGAAACTATAAAAAAATATAAAATTTTATGATTATTTTAAAAATCATATGCAAAAAGAAGTGTTCTGGAAATTGTTTCATCTTTTGGCACAGGGTTATTCAATTTACCAATAGCAACTAAATTTTTATTACTATCATATAACGCAACTTCACTAATATAAACTTTTGAAAAACCACCTTCCCAAGATAAATTAGTACTTGAATTAAATTCATTTAAATCCACATTAATTGACATATCTGTAGTATAAACATCTGCTTTAATGTCAGTAGTTACATTTCCAAAAAAATATTCTTCATCACCAAAACATAATTGACTTGTTTGACTTACTGAAGGATAATTAAGATAATTTAAATTATATGTTGGATATAGTGTATAATTTATGAAAGGTATTTTAAAAACAATACTTGTTAAATCGTTTGCTGTTAATGGAATGTGATGTCCAATTATTTGGTCTGTGACATCTAAATATTTCCATTTTGTTGATACTGGTTGAGGTATTGGTTGTCCGGGTTGATTTAAAATTCTTTGAAATATTACATATATTCTATGTACGGTATATCCAATTCCACTTGTTGTTGCACTACTTAAGAATTTAAAATCACCACTATTTACAAAATTAATACGAAGTTCTTCGATATTAATATTGGTGGTAACAAGTTGTATATTATTAATATAATTACAATGAATTGCTTGTTTATATGCTGATGTATTTCCGGTTGGAACTAATGCATATGTTGCGTAAATTGTATAAGTTGATGCCATATTATTTTAAGTATTAATTGTATAATTAGGAAGAGTCCAAGACCTATTTGATTTATATGACATTGCAAATAATAATTCTTGGTCTTCTATAACGAATATTTTTAATTCAGGAAACACTTTACCAACAGAATATGGTGTTAATGTTGTATCATTAACATCAATAAGATAATAATATGGAGTTCCTAATCCATAATTAACATTTGATGAACCTGTCAGATACATTGGACTACCATCAATTGAATATGGTATTAATGTAAGTCCCATTTTAGTTCCTGTTGATTTATGCCACATTATTGTGGGAATTTCTAATATAGTTGATTTTAATAAAAATCCTTCCCCATAAACATTTGCTGGTGATGAATTTGTATAATGAATAACGCCCAATTTTTTATAAATGGGTGATTGATTTTGAATATATGATACAAAACTACCAAACGCTTTATTTTTAAATTGGGTATATTTTAAGTTTGCTGCTTGTACTCCCGCAATTTCTTCTGTAAATATAATTGACATATTCCAAAAAGGAAATATTATTGTTGGACATTGACTATTCTGTAAAAAAGATAAAACACTTTCATCAAGATATTCTGTTGGTGACATATTTGCCATAGTATTACCACTATAATTAATAGTATTATAATAAATCATTGCACTTGCTTTAACTGTTGAAGAAAGTCCTAATGTACTAAAATTTGGTAATTCCCTATCAACACCAATTGAAACATTACCGCTTGCTAAAGAACCTGAAAATTTATTGGTAATTTTATACCATAAATTAGGAGTTGGATAATTTTTATTAACATTATAACTATTTCCTGTGGTACTATTACTATGTGTCCACCTTATAAATAATGAATCACCAGATTGAGGTTCATTTCCGCTTGTACCATATGTTGGTGCTTTTAATAATGTAAGTTTTGTACCACCAGTAATAGTATTTACTTGAATCATTGCATCTGGTTGTTTCACATGATTACTATCAACAATAAAAGTATTGCCACTATTTGTAAAAAATCCTATAGAATCAATATGATTTTCAACACTATATGATGTAACAGGTATGGTTGATATTACATTATATGGGTCACCGCTTAAATTTCTTGGAATAAAACTTAATGGATTTGGATTCTTATCTACTGGTTTTAATATATTCGTATTAAATTCAGTATAGTTGGTGGAAATAGTATTAACTGCATCTGTATATGCATAATCTATTTCACTATCGCCAATTGTATAATATTTAAAATTTAAATTACCTTGAGATAATAATTCTCTACCTTTTGATGTTAATTTTATGTTTATAACAACAGGGTCTTTTTTTTCAATAAATGCCATTTAATTTTAATATATATTTTATAAATACTATAATAAATTATTTTAATTTCTTTTATTAACCAGTTACAGCACAAATACATGTACATGTTGTACCTTTTGCATATCCACCAACTATATTAGTAATTCCGCCAATAAAAATCGATGATGTGTTTATATTCGCACATGCTGTTGTTGGAATTGCTGCAGTTGCTGTTATACAATATAAATCACCAGCACAAAATGGAAAACTTAATGAACCAGTATAACAATCTTGTCCTCCTGATATACAACAACTTAAACAAGTACCAATTGGATATCTAACGACAGAAATTGACGAATATGAACCAGCAGAAGTATAACTATTATGTAAATCAATATTTAATGTAACACAATAACATTCACCTGCTGTCATTACTGGTGTTGAATAAAAACAAGCACATTTAGAACTAATTGTTGTACCATCACCACCATTTGAAGCAAACATACATAAATTAATTTGTGATGGCGGTGCTGTTTGTTGACATTTAATAACACCATATCCAAGACCTGCGCTATTTTTTACAAATGCTCGATAATATGTCATAGTATTTGGAGAAAGATGACAAGCACAATTACAAAAACAACTTCCTGCTCCAATTGTAGAACATGTTGAATTTATTTTTACAAGTGCGGAACAACTGGAATTAGAATAAATTAAATTACAATTCGTTCCCCAAGAACTAAGTTGTGTATATAATATTCCGTATTCATTAATTGGTGAACTACCTATGGTACATACTTTATTATTGTTTATTGGAAATTTTGTTGACAATACTGTGCCAACAACACCAGTACATACTGTTGGTGAAACAGGTGGTACTGGTAATGTACTACCAGTAAGTGTATTTCCATAATATGCAATACCATTAACAATAAAATATGCCCTATATTCATATTTAGTATTAGCAGACAAATTTGGAATTGCCATTGTATATGAATTACTTGCAAGAGGTCCTGCCGTCAATGTCGTTGTTGTCCAAGTAGGTGTTGGCATTTTATATTATTTTTTATAAATACTTATTTTCATAATTTATTTCGGTCTATATTGCATTCCATACCATTGAATATTAGGATAACATTGAATAGCATATCCACCAGTACCACAAATTACTGTTGAAGAACTTGATGTATTTTGTCTTGTTCTACCTGATGGTGGTACTGGTGCTGGTGTCGTTAATGTTTTTAATGATAATGTATTACCAGTATTTCCAAGACTATGTGAATGAACATACGCATTATAATTATATATAGTACCTTCAGCTAAATTATTTAATGTAATACTAAATGATGTATCTGAAGGTGTACCTAATATATTACATTTTGACCATGTTGGAACTGTTGATTTTTTATACGACACACCATATTCAGTTATAATATCTAATCCATTAATATTTTTACCACCAATATTTACCATAGAACCAATTCCAGCAGTACCTGCATTAGTTTCTATATATAAATCACTTGCTGATGGTTCTGGAGTTTGTTTTATAACAAACATTGCACCATCATCACCCAAATATTGTAATGTTCCTCTACTTGTTAAATTACCAATACCAATAGGTGGAATTTCCCCATAATTATGTGGTGGTTCTGGACTATAATGATATGTAGTTCCAGATGGAGAGACATTTACACCTCTCTTATATGTAAATTTTTGTTTTGTGAATACAGTATTACGAATTAATAAACCACCATTTTTTAATATAATTGTGGCTGATAATAATTGGTCTACAAATCTTTGAAAAAATGCATTATATTTATTTAAAAATGGATATAAATTTTCAAATGTATATCCATTTGAATGTAAAGTATTGCCAGTTGATAATGTACTTCTTTGCATATACATTTCATAAATTCTTAATAATGTAGGATACCAGCCACCATTAAAATCCGATATTGTTTTTCTATTTCTTGCATTAATCATCTTTTTTTGAATTAATACAATAAATTCCAAAAATGATAATTTACTTATATCACCAATTCCAAAACTATCTGAAACAACTGGTGTAAATACAGCGTTTCCACCAACAAGATAATAAACACTAAGAACATTTCCATATTTAAGACCATTTGGTAAAAATATTTCATATGGATTCATTATATTAATATCATAATCTCTATATGGCTCTAATGCAATACCATCAACCAAAAATTTAATATCTGATGCTTTATTTGCCTTATAATTTAATTTATAAACATATTTATTTGCACTAGAATTAAAATATATTTTACTATTATTAAAACTATCAATTCTTACAACTTCACTTCTTGCATTAATATCATTACTACCATAAACTTCGACATATGCTACTTGTACTTCTGGATTAATTGCCAAAAATGATATTACATCTGTATTTTGTAAAATAATTTGACTATGACCTGTTGTATTGTTTGGGTCAACGATATAATCTGCAGTAAATTGTGATGTACCTTTTGTTAGTGCAATACCATTTATTGTTACTTGAACATCACCACGTGGAAGACTTGGTAATGGAATATATGTATATGGAAATTGTGGTCTAATACGTGTTACAATATATTGAATTGTAATTCCAGTAACAGGTCGTGTTCCACCACTGTAAATAAATGTTGCCTCAATAACATCTCTACGATTATTTGAATTAGTTGCATAATTACCATTTAAAATAGTAAAACTATTTCCAGAAACACTATAATCCGCACGAGTTACAATATTACTAGTACTACCAGTTTTTGGCGCATTTAATAAAATACCATTAAAACGAACTTCTAAATCACCTTGAGTTTTATCATATGGTGTTGGAAGTTGAAATGTATTTTGAGTTCCCGTATAATCTAACGATATGTTAACATATGAATATGGTAATGTATATCCACTATTATTTGCCGGAAAATCTACATTTTTAATATAATCATAAACATCATATTCAATACCACGTGCTGTATCAAGCGCAATATCTACTTCTTTTGTATTAATCACAAGTTTACTATCTTCTTGATAATATTGTGGCGTTGTATTATCAATTCTTGTTGTTGCACCTGTTTGTATCCATGATTTTCTATTATCAACCGTTGCCGAAAGATTAAATCCTGCTGTTCGAAATACATTAAGATAAGCCTGACCACCATCTGTATCACCTGAAACTTGAAAATAAAAATCATTTGTTTCTAATGGTGCAACTGGATAACCATTTGTATCATAAGGTAATGAATTTGAAGGAAAATCTTGTTGAGCTATTTGAACGCTATTTGGATTAATTTTACCATCGACAGTATAGACATATTCTGTAATATTAATAAATGGTTCAGGTATACCAATTAATAAAAATATTGATTTTATTGCTTCACGAGTTCCTTTTGATTTCCAAAAATAATTTGTATTATTTAATATTCTTCTCCACAATTCTATATCAATTTCTGCTGGTAATAAATCTTCATTTAAATTTCTTTCTATATCATTAATAGTTAAAATACTTTGAACTAATTCACTTTCATTAACCAATGAAAAATAATTCCATCCAAATGTCCTTGCCATATTACTTACTAATTGGTCTGGAATATTATTTAATTTATCATAAGTAACTTTATTAATATAAACCAAAGAATCAATAAATTGCCTTAATTGGTCAAATTCTCTACCATAGATTCTTAATAGTTTGGTTACTTTACCATTTTCTGTTTGGTCATATGTTTTTAATGAAGCAGGTGTTAAAAATCTTGCAATTAAATCAGTTTTAATTGCATCATATTTTGCACCAATTGTTAATACAATTTCTAAAAATTTTTGATAATTGGAGGTGTTTATATCAATATTATATTTATCAGATGTTGTCCAAAGCATTATTGCATCCGAATATATAATAGACCCATTATCAAGTAATGTTGGGTCTTTTAATGCAAATTGAAATCCATTTGTACCACTTCTTTCAGATACAATATATTTTTCATAATCACTAAGTAATGCTCGATATTCTTCAAAAATTATATTATTTGGTTTTACGTGAAAATCAATATTACCTGTATGACTAGTACCATCAGTATATAAAGAAAATGGGTCACCAGTGACCTGTACTTTTAAATAATATTTTGAAAGAGTATAAATACTATCTACAGTATTTCCAGTAAACCCAACTATTGGGTAAAAGGATTCAGGAGCAATTGATAACCATACAACATAATTATTGTATGAAATATTTAAATTTGTTATTTGATTATCATTTGACACATTTGTATTTCCAGAATTAAAAATCAATCCAAAAATATTTGTTGTAAATGCTGTTGGTATATAAAATGTTGCAGTATTTGCTGTTACATTATATGAATAACCCGAAAATGTTATATTACCACCACGAACTTTTTGAGAATCCGCAAAAAGACTTCCCGGATATGCAAGAATAATATTTTGTATTGATACTCTTAGAAATTCATAAGCAGAACCAAATCTAACAAATGTATTTAAATCAGACTTATCTAAATTTAATACTGCATTTATTGTATTTGTTTGTAATATTTGAGACTGAACATCTGAAATTCCCATTGTTTCTAATGTAACAGGACGAACAAATGAACTAAGAGTATTGGTATAGTCTATGGTTAATTTACCATCAAAATTAGATGTAACATTAAAACTCCCAAACGTAAATATTGTTTTTGAAGGAGCATCATTAAAAAAAGTTCCATTTAAATTTTGGTCGAGATTTGTGTTTATTACTTTTATTTTTGCCACAGACTTTATAATTTAATATAAATAGTTCCGAACCAAATAAGTTTTTATTTTAGATTGGGATTTTTGAAATAAATACACGAAAATAATTAAAAATTTGTAATTGTATCGAAATCTTCGGATGTGTCTAGGTTTACACGTTTTTCTTTTACTTCAAATAGAGGAGTATTACCAACATCATTTTTTATTTCGTAAACATCAAATTGTTTTGTAATTACTCTATTTGAATCATAATATGTTAATATTCCGTTTTGAACATCTTTAATTTGTTCACCAGCAACAATATCAGAAAGAGTATCAATTGTATTAGCGACTAAATCAACTTCAATTACAAGTGGTGAAAAAAATGTATTTGAAATAATAATTGTTTGATTTGGATTACCAATAAATGGCGAAATATTTGGTTTAACATCTGAAGAACTACTTGGAGTTAATTGTAAAAATAATAAAGTACCGCTATCATCAAAACGATATCTAATAGCTTTTTGACTAGTATTTCCAATATTTTCACTAACAGGAACTACTTTATTTGAAGTTACTACATAACGAACAACATTTCTTATTTTATTATTGGTTGTTGCATCGATATATTCAATTCGATATCCTTGTAATGCATTATTTGCTATCATACTTGAAGGTAATTGATTACCATCAAGCACAATTCCTCTTACACTTGGTAATGAAGATAATACACTACAATCGATAATTGTTGTTATTGCATTTTTTGGTCTTATATATAATGTATATATTCCTAAACTAGTAAATACTGATGCAGGTAATCTTAAATTATATAATCCTTCCAATAAATTTTCATCACCATTGATATAATTCGGGTCGCTACCATCACTCGGTAAATAATTATATGTTAATAATTCTGATGCATTTAATTTAAATATGTCATTATTTAATGTTTCTCTATCAGGTGTATAATTATAATAAATATCAATATCATCGATACTTACATCAGAAGCTCTTGTTATACCAAACGTACCTACGCCCACTCTTATAAATATTTAATTTGTTACTAATTATGTTTTATTAATTATAAATACATTCGAATTAAATTTTAATTTCCTTTAATACATTCATTTCATATTTATCAACCAAAGAATAATTATGAGGAAATTCATATCTAATCTTATTTTTTATTAATGTTATGTTTCTATCATCAAATCTACTATCAAACCACATGTGCACATATTTTTTCTTATTACCCGCATCAGTAAGACCATATTTAGAAATTAAATCGTTTGGTAAAATGATATAAATTTTATATTTATTAGAAATTGCAACAAGATATAATGTTAATTCTTCTAAAATTACAGGTTTTAAATTAGTATCAGCAATTTTATTATTTTTCATTGCGTCATATGTTTTATCAACAGCATCAAAATATTTTTCCTTTACATTATTTTTAAGTCCAAGTACACCACCACTTGCAATTTTATTATCAAAAATTTTTGCATCAATAATATTATTATCTAATAAAAATTTCGCATTATTATTTACATAATTTTTCATAGTATCATTATTATTCCATTTTTGAACATCTTGAGCCAATATATCATAATCCCCATCAATAAAATCACGAAATAAATCATCAAAAATAAAAACATCGGAATCAACATGAATTAAATCATCAGAAATTAATTTCATTGCATCTATTTTATATACGCTCCAAAAATCAAAACTATTATTATTTTTCATGAAAATTATTTCATCATATGGAATATATTTAATAAATGAATTAAATGCTTCTTCATTGCAAATCATTGTTACATTACCATAATATTTATTTAATGTTAAATAACTTAAATAAAATGAATAAAAATTTAAATAAATATTTTTATTCATTTTATATGGACTACCTTCTTTAAATTGTGCAAAAGATTGAATTATTTTCATATTTACGCATCATTTACTATATTAAAAAATCTACCACCAGCATATGTTGTCAAATCAATTAAATCTGTTATATATTCTAATCTATAATTTGAATCAAATGCTGATAATTCCTGTCTTATTATAAATATATCATTATTAATTTCTGGATTACTAATAATATTTTCTTTATTAAAATCTTTATAATATGGTACATTAATAAAATCAAGACTATTATATCCTTGTCCAATAAAACTAAATGTTGTAGTTGTTGCACTTCCAGTATAAGTATCAATAAATTTAATCCCACCAATATAATAAATAACAATCATGTTTTCTGTTGAATTATTATAATCAACACCATCAACAGATATAGACCCATTGCCAAAATATTGTTGAGAAAATGGAACACCTTTAGTATATTTTTTTAATTCTATTAATCTACTATTTGCTGTTACACCAGTAATTATTATATTATTGGTTAAATTACCAAGTCCAATTGGTTCTTGATTACTATAAGGAAAACTATCGATAATATCTGCATCAAAAAATCCAAAATCGTGTGCCTCTTGAGTAAGACTAATTTTAATATAATAAACTGCAGCTAAATCTGGAATAATAATTCTACAATTATCTTTACACCCAGACGTTGTTCCTGTAGTTAATGCCTGAAGTATTGTTTTTTTTATTGTTTCCATTAATAAATTTATTAATTTTAACTAATACTTTTACGCAGGAAGATAGTAATATCTTTTGAAGGAAATTTTATTTCAAACATTGAATTTTGCATTGAATGTATTGTATTATTAACCACTTCAATTTCACCAGTTGTTGTATCAATTATTGATTGTGCAATTACATTATTTGAATATTGTCCACCAACTTTATTATAAACAGTTATTCCAATAACATTTATAACACCATTTGCATTTAAAATTTCAGTTTGAAGTTGACCAAGAAATATATCCTGATTCATTTCATGATTATTAATATTAAGAAAAGCAATAACTAATGTTATAATACTATTTGCAACTTGATTATCAGATATATTTTCAACATATACATCAATATCAAATGCTAAATTAAATATTTGACCATCTCTAATTTCAATATAATCATTAATCATTCGATATTGTGATAAATATTTTGCAATATTTTCTTTCAATAAAGAATTGCTTGTATTAGATAATGTACCATCTGAACCAATACCAAGTATTGGAATTACTACCTTATTATTTTCTTTATATGCATTGGCACGAAATGGAGAACCAAATTGACCCGGCATTTTATATATTTGTAATAAATAATCAGTTAAGGTTACACTTCTTTCTTGACTTGAAAAATTATATTTGATTAATTGTCTGATTTGTTCAATACTCAAACCATCATTTCCACCAATTGCTGGAATTGGATTTGTTACTTTTAAACTCCTTTGTACTGTTTGATTATAATCTTGACGAGAACCCACAAGCCTAAGATTATATGAACCAAGTTGTGTGAGCACATTAGCACCAATATTTGAACTAACGCCACCGCCTGTTTTATATCGTATGAATAATGTATAATTTGATTTAAGTTTTTCACCCAAAGCAGTGTTATTTAAGAAATTTTCAAGAAAATAAACATTGCTAACACCTTCTTTTAAAAAACCTTCTTTAAATGCATTAACATCTGCATCGCCAGAACCAAATGTTAATTTACAATAACCTTGTGGGGTATATTCTTTAATAAATTTTCTCGTTACATCAATCCAAGTAGCTGATTTTAATCCATTAGTATTTGTATTTGCACTCGAACTTGTATTATCCACAACAAATACTCGTTGTTGTGCCAAATAATCTACTTCATAATACATATTATTTGGATTATAAAATTCACTAATATCTGGATTTGTGGTATAATTTGTCCCTTCTAAAAGTATTACATTTTCAATTTCAATTACATCTGGGTCAGGTAATACTATACTAAAAAATGGTATTACATCTGCTGTATTAATAATTCTTTTATATATGTTTGTTCCACCATTTATAACAACTTCTCTTTTTGTAACTAAATAACTTACAGTAATACCATTTGAGTCTAAATTCGGTATAATTCTACGATTTGAGTCACCCAAACTACTATATGGTGAATTCCAATCTATGGTTGCTTGAGTTTCAAAAATTTTACCACCACCAATTACTTGTGCTCCAGCATCTAAAACAGGATAATATGAGGGGTCTGGAGCATTACCTAAAACAGGAATCGTTGTAGTAAAATCTATAACAGTAACACTTGGTTTTCTCGCAGGAATATTAAATCCCATATTTTTTGCAATATTAAGAATTGATGACCTTTGTTGTGCGAATTGCAACTGTGTTTCTTGAAATGTCCTATCAGTGTTAATACTCAAGTTGTTGGCAACACCTGCGTTTAAATCAATAAGTAGGCTTCCAATCGAACTATCTGAAAAGTCTTGAAAAATCTCAGGATATGTGCTTCTAATATAACTAATGAGGTCGGTACGAATATCACTAAATGTTCGAGAATTATATTGAATTATGTTTGTTGTTGTATTATTTGCCATTTTATTTTTTATTTTAAATTTCCAAAATCAATTCCTTCGAATTCGTTTGGGTTCATAACATTATTTTTATCATAAAAATTTGAAATCTTTGCATTATATTCTGTTGTTTGACTTATATTATTATAAATAACACCATCCAATTCTTTATTAAAATTAAGAATTTTAAATTCACTATTTTGATGAATCACGCAATTTGTATTATATTGAAAACATTTTGGTAACGATATGTTTGAACAATTAAGATGTTTTTCAAGTCTTCTTTTTAAATCAATATCATCAAAACCATATGAAAATAAATTTTCATTATAACCACCTAATTTAAAAAAATTAAATCTACTTAAACCCAAAAATCCACAGCATTCTGAATCACTTAAATATATTTTATTAATATCATTTATTGTAAATGTTTGATGAATGAAATTTACAACATATTTATTTAATGTATTATCACAATCAAAATTAATTAATACATCACCAGTTGAATATCTATGTGCTATATTTTTTGAATGTGGCATATTAAAATATTTCTTATTATTAACTTTAATATATTTTAATAATCCAGAATTTATATATTCTTGAAGATTATTAGAAACGAATTTATCTAAATCATCTTTAGAATCATAATTACATAATGATATTTCAAATTTATTATTATTAAAATCATTAAATTCTTTAATTAATTCAATATTTTTAAATATAGTTAAATTTAAAAACTCTATTCTATTCATACATGTAATACACAAAGATATTGTCATATTTAAAAATTTAAATCAATATTACCTTCTTCATTAAGTACACCTTCAGTATACACAAATTTAATATTAACATTTATTTGATTATCGGACATTGGTTGTCCATTATCATCAACCACTGTATTAAATGTTACTGAAGTTATTTTAATTTCTGGAATATATAATGAAACAGTATTTTTAATTTCTTCTTCTATTTGATTTGAAGTTAAATTATCATTTGGTTCAAATATATATTTTAATAAATTTGTACCATAATCTGGTTCATAATATCTTTCATTCTTTTGCGTTAATAAAAGTAAAAGCAAATTAGAACTATATGAATCTTTACTTACTTGATTCATTAAAAGAAATGAATTGGTCGCTTGGTCATCTCGAAATGGATAAGTAATATTATATGAATTCATTGTAATTATTTTTTATATAAATACTTAATAAATAAAAAATCCCGACAAACTTGCCGGGATTTAATATTATTAATAATTTATTTACATTTGCTTTGGTTTTCTACCTCGTTTACCTTTTGTTAATGCTTTTGCCTCATCCTCTTTTTGTTTTTTTACATCATAAAGGCTTTTAATTGATTCATGTAATGTAATAATTGGAGCATGTCCATATTTTTCTAATACACCAGTATGTGTATTGAAATTAGGTTTCTCTAATGAAACTGTGTCTGTTTCATTGACACTTACACCTGCAAGACATTCAACAATTGCAATTTCTTGTAAGTCTGGGGGTAATTGGTCGAAAATTTCTTCGTTAAAAATGACCGCAAAATTAATACCATTTGTTAATACCTCTACAAGGTCATTTGTTTTAACGATTTTATAAAGTTCCTTTTGTTTATTGTTACAAAGAACTTCAAATTCAAGCCAATTTTTGATTGTTGTTTTACTTTTAATTTCACCGAAAAGATTAATCATTTCTTCTGATGCTTTTTCAATTTTTGCCATAATAATTATTTTTAATTGTTAATAATAGAATTCTTATATTTCATATTTATTTGATTAATTTTTTCAAGTAAGTTTGTAAATATTGGATTCTTTGCTTCAAATTCTTTACCAAATTTTTCTTCAAGTTCTTTGGTAAAAGATAACAAATCTTGAATGCTTGCTTTCAACATATCTTCAATTTCGATAAGTGTTTCAAGTTGTTTATCAGCCAAATTTGTTAATCCAGCAATTCGTTTATTTTCTTCATCACTTTCTTTCATTTCTTGCATTTTTTTTTCATATTCTGAATTAAGTATAAGTACTTCTTCTTCACTTACAGTTTTAATACCCGCTTTTTTTACACGGTCATTAATTGATTTCGATAAATCACTATCCTCAATAGATATATTAGGTTTTGTCATTGTTGATAATTTTTCATCTGCTAATTTATCAATTTCAATTATTTTTTTTGCTGCTTCTGAATTAAACTCACCAGTATCAACTGCTTTTTTGAGTTTTTCTAAAAAACTTGAATCTGCCATAATATTTCGTTTTAGTTTTATTATAATTTTATTGTTTCCATTTCAATTCCTTCAAATTTCAGGACTTCATATATGTCATTATGTATTAATCTTTTCACGAATTTAATAATTCTAAATGCTTTCAATTCGCCATATTCATCTCTCACATAAATTTCTTTAATATCTTGAATTTCCTTAAACGCATTTGAATCATCATCTAATTCTGAAGTTTTAAACTTCAATGGTATGAAAAATTCTAATATCCTATATTCAAAACCGATTCTTTTTATGTGTAAATATTCTGTTAATTCCTCAATTTTATTTATAATATTTTCATTAATATGTGTTGCTTTAATTGGAAATTCAAAAGATTTGGATTTCTTGAACATATCTTGTACCTCATATTCAAAATCCGCATTTTCTTTTTGGGTTTTTTCTACAACATCCAATACTTTTGCAAAACCCACTTCAATTGGTTTATTATTAAAAATGTACATTATTTTATAATTGTCATCTTTAGTACGCCTTTCTTCAAATTCTAAAGTCAAAACCTCACCCAATGTCTTACCAGCATGTTTATGCTTATCATCGAAAAATCCATAATGTTCATATCTACGACCATATTGGTCTTTCATTCCATAACTCATGCCATGTTTATCTGCAGCAACAGCCATTTGATGTGGTGTTGATTTGCACATAAATTTATCTGCTTTCTTAAGAAGTTCATAATAATCTTTAACATAGCGTTCATCACGTTGACCAGCATAAAATTTTTCAAGCAAAGGATTTTTATGAAGTTTTCTTGTTGTTTTTTTATCTTTATCCTGAATATCAATAGCAGATGATTTTAATATGTCTTCTTCAGTCCTATATAATGCCAAAGAAACATATATAATAATTGTATGAATTTTTATATATGTCCAAAGAATTATTTTTTGAAATAAATGTTTCATCTAAATTTATTAATTAACTATTATTTGCTTCATTAGTCATATTATTAATTTTTTGTTCAAAATTTTCTTTTTTCAATTCATCCAAATCAATTACTAATTTATTATTATTATTAATAATTGATTCCTTTTTTAAATCATTCAAAGTAGTGGAAATATTATTTAATTCATTATTTAATGATAATTCTTTTTTTGCCTTATTATAATACACATCATTATAGTCGTCAACAATTTTTTTAAATTCATTAAAAAGATTCTTATAATATTCACCTTTCCAATTTCCATCTCGTTTAATAATTCTTTTATTTAATAAAACAGCTTCTGCTAAATAGTTAACAAACCTAGTTTCAACACCAGAAGGAAAAAAAGTTTGTTGAACTTTATTTTTAATTTCATCGATTTCTGGATATTCTTTCTTAATATTATCAAATCTCACATCCTCATCGAATGTAGTATTTGATTTATTGTCAACATTTTCTACTTTGCCAATATCATCAGATTTGTTATAAATGTTCTGATATTTTACTGCATTTAATAATTCTTCTATTAAGAAAGGAAGTATTTTGTTAATTTCTTTTCTTATTAATTTTTTAATTTTACTTTTTTTCATGTTTTTGTTTTTTAAACTACTACTAATGTTTTAGCAACTACTGCCTTATAAAATTCTGCACGTTTCTGGGTTACATTTTTTAATGAATATTCAACCTTAAAGTCTTCATATAATTGTTCACCAAGTTTTTTTCTTAAATCTGCATCCAATATAAGTCTCTTTAAATACTTAACCCAATATTTTCTTGCATTTTTTGGTAATTCCATCGGAATTAATACACAATTTTCCATGTGCTTACCATGTACATTATATGGTGGAATATCTGAACATACTATAGGAAGTTTTCTTGTCCAACATTCAACTTGTTTAAGATTCGACTTCATTTTATTAAATGGATTATTGGCAAGTGGAGCAATTACTATATCAGTTTCATCAAGTACTTGTGCATATGTATTTGCTTTTTGTGTCCAACGTCTACCAAAATTACCTTCATTTTCATACTTTACGTTTCTTTCTAAATTCATAAGCCATTGTAAATAATCAAGATTTTTAATCATATGATGATTATCAGTTAAAATATTTTCATAATTCAAATATACACTTTCTTTAGATGTAATATCTCTTTGATTCTGATTAAATATTTTATCTCTATATTTTTCTTTTAAATCTATTGGTAGTTTAGGAATTGCATCGACATTACCTTTTGAATTATTAATTGCTTTTACTATTTCTGGTTTCCATAATCCTCTTTTTTGCAATTCATCACCAAATTCTTGATTAAATGTAATATCTGTTGTATTACCTTCACAATCAAAACCCGCTAGTATAATCTTAAATTTATCTTTAACTTGTGGGTCGTTGGAAAGTACATTCATAACTCCTTCAAGTTGTTCTATATCACCCAAATGACTTGAACCTCCAGCATAAGTTATTCTTACCAAACCATCAGGGTCAGGTTTCCAATTATTTTGAAATTGTTTCATCCAAATCGGGTCAACTGAATTATAGAATACTTCAACATTATCTTTACCAGTTATGGTACGAATTTCTGAAGCAAATAAATCAGTTGTAGTTGTAACATAATCGGCAATTTTAAGATTTTCAATAATTGGAACATACAATTTCTTTTCTTGACTCATCATATAAAAAGGATGTTGTTTATGTAATTTCCAATAGTCATCGATATCAACAATTAAAATTGTTCCTGATTTTCTTAATTCATTAGCTAATTGAATCATTTTTTGTGTTTCACCAAGAAATTGACGATGGTAATGTATGATATGAAATGTTTTAAGATAATCAACGAATTTTGGGTCGTTAAAATCAATTTGTGGATTAATTTCAACATAAAAATCTTCTGAATGATTCCTTTCAAGTTCCATTGCTGGGGAAAGTGTTCGAAAAAAATTTACTCCTGCACCATCAAGGTTATAAAATAAAACTCTTATTTTGCCGTCCATATTTATAATTTATTATAAAATAATGTAATTTATTATTAAATACGTAAAAATAATATAAAATTATCAAATATGAAAGGTTATTTAAAAATAAAAGCCAACAAAATGTTGGCTTTATATTATTTGATGCATAAATATGTTTATATGTGCTTCATATCTACTTCAGTATCTGCTTCTTCTTCTTTTTTAGAATATTTTTTTTTACTTTTCTGAATAGATTTTTTTTCTTCTTCATCAACAACTTCTTTAATAACTGTTTTAGTTTTTATATTCTTCATTGATTTGGCAAACTCTATACTATCAATTTCATCTACAGTTATTAAATTTTTAACTCTTAACCTATGTACTGACAAAGGTAATGACGGTATTGTTAAATAAGCAGTATCACCGGGTTTTATACTAATAATTTTTTTTGTCATTTTATCTACATAATCAATATCAAGTATTGAATTGTATTTAAAATCTCGCTTTGAAGCGAGATTTGTTATGTTTATAATTTTAAATGTACTCATGTTTTTAATTATTTTAATCCTTGTATTAATGTATCATTATATTTAATTCCATCATAACCATTTTTCATTGCTTTTTCTGCAATTGCTTTATTTTTTAGATTTAATGCTGGAACATTATATTGCTCGCTTAATTTTTCAAAATTTATATGTGGAAACCAGTTTTTCGCTAATATATCAACTGGTTCTTGTCCATCTTTATAAACAATACCTAATGCATTTACGTCTAATAAATTTTCGAAATTAATTTCATATTTATCATACCCATCAATTGGTTTTAATATAAAAAAATTTCCAATAATTGAATTTTCTTTAATTGGTTCTTTTCTATATGCAACAATTGTTTTTTCATTTTTACTTGGTGCTTCTGCTTGTAGTGCTAAATTATCTTCTTCTAATGAATCTAAAAATTCTGTATTAGTATTTTCTTTACCGCTTTCTGCATTATTATCATAATAATTAATTGCATCTTGGTCTTCCACTTCTTCCATATTACGTGCTTGTTCATATTCGTAAATATCTTGAATTTTATTTAACACTCTACTAGCATCTTTTTCATTTAAATCGAGTTTAACTGCTTTAAGTAACTTATTGTCAATCAATGATTTAACATACCTGTGATGCCCATCGCAAATATTAATATTTTCACCATCATTTGAAAGCCATATTGGATTTGTATCATCAACATTACATTTTTCCATTTCATCTGAATACACCACATTTTGAGATGTTTTTATTCCATCGTCTTCACTTGGATTCAATGAAACTAATTCATATTTAATTCCTTCTTCATCAAGTTTATTTAAAACAATGTCATATGGCATACTTATTTGTGGTAAATGATATGGTCTTCCATTTTTTAACATAATGTTTATTAATTTTTATTATAAATACAGTTGTTTTAATTTTTTAAAATATTTTGAATTTCTTCACGAATAATATTTAATAATGTAAATCTATTTTCTAATAAAGATAATTTACCTTCTTTTGCTAAATATATATTAAATCTAATACTTTTTGGAATTTGATTTTTAATTGCTACATAAGATTGAATGTCTGTATCTCTATCATCGTAAACATTTATTTCTTCCAATTCTGGAAATTGCTCCACATATCTCAAAACTTTCTTTCCTTTATCTCCTTCTGCACGTTTCATATCAAGTTTATCAACAACAATATGATTTGCATCAAGTATTGCTTGAACTTGTGGACGTAGTTTTTCCATTCTTGATGTAAGTATTATTACATAAGTATTTGGCTTTGCCTGTTCTTCTTTTAATTGATTCAATACACTTGAAAATGGTTTAATATCAAAAACGTTTAAATCCAAACTTTCTGGACGACCCCACCAACCTTGATATTTATATGGCGTTTTCATTTTCTCAGACCATTGAACTTTACCTGTTTCTGGCATTGGTGAATTAATCAAAGTTCCATCTAAGTCACTGATAATTAATCTTTTAATATTATTTTCCATTTCTAAATACATTTAATCATAATAAACAATTATATTTCATTTCATTAATATTATTAATTTCTTCACAATAAGGTTCAAAGAATCTTTTTGGAATAATATACATATCCATTTCTTTAAAAATACCTTTCTTTTGTTCAATTTTTGTTTTTTTCTTATACTCGATTTGATTTATATTTTCAACAATACAATCATGTATTCTTTTTGTTTTAGCAATATATGTTATAATACCATCACCAATAATCCAATAATCAGCTTTTGTAATTAATAATCCTGATTGCCTCCCCCAACATCCAGTTTCAATACAAATGTTACCACTAACACTACCCATTTTATCAAACTTACATTCAATTGTTTTTTGTTTTTCTGCAAATTTACCATTAAAAAGTATAATATCATAATAACTATACTCTTCTTTTTTCATATTTTTATATGCAAGAGGAAATAATTTTTCATTTAAATCTTTTAAACAAAAATCTTCAAATTCAAAACCCATTCTTGATGATTCTTTCCAATCAGCCATGTTACTTAAATTCCACTTCTATTACTTTACCTGTTATATATAATGGTCTTTTTAATGGTTGCCAATTAGTTAATTTATTTGACATCATTGGTTTACCACCATTTGCTCGATTTACAGCTAATGTAATATGTGCTTTAGCGTTGTGTGTTTCAAAACCGCTAACCCCCACAGCCATTACTTTATCATCTATAGCAAATTCATTAACACTTAATCGTACTGGCAATCCTAGATATTTTTCAAGTTTTGGGTCGATTTCACCCATGTTAATAGTCATGTGATGCGCAACAATTTCGAATCCTTCTGGAATAATTGTTTTAAATCGTTCAATAAGTCTTTGTTTTGACCTATCATCAAGAACGACTGCACTATAAGATATATTATTCATTTTTTATTATTTTATTTTTCTTCTATTATTCCATTTTCATAAATTATAAAAATTTTACATTCTAAAAATTGTTTAATTCTTGAAATTCTATTTCTATCATATTCTTTTTTATATTTATGTGCCTTTTCGTAATATTCAACAACAACATTTTTATCATAATCATATCCATCCACCCAATAAAATAATTCATCTATTAAATGTTCACCACCATTTTCGGCATGAATAAAATTATATCCCATTTTTTTACCAAATTCTTCAATTATTGGAATTGATTCTTTATTATAAACTGGTTTGAACTCATTTCCAATTATAGATTTTATAATTTCACTTTTCTTCTTTTTATATTCAACTAAATTAAATGCCTCTTTTTTTGTTCTAATTTTTATTTTAAATTCTTTTAATCTTCTTTTAATTAAATTTTTATCAGCACAAAATATTGTACCTATTTCAAACAAACTTAATTTTTTATTCCAATATAAATCAAATAATGTATCATATGTTATATTATCAATATATTTTGTTTGAAAATAACCATTTTTTTGTATTGGAATATCAAATTCATTTAATTTTTTATAAATAAAAGAATAGCTAACACCAAATTTTTTTGCTATTTTAGTAATTGAATTGTTTGGATATTCAATTACTAAAATTTCTTTAGTTAATTCAATTTGTGTTTGTAATTGTTTTTTTGAAATATATTCATTTCCTTTATCTGCAATTATGCTTTCTTTTTTAAATTTTCTTGAAACATTACTTGAATCAGTATTAAGTAATTTTCCAATATCAGTTTGTGACATATTTAAATCACGATACAAATAATTTAATTCATCTTTTGTTAATTTAAAAATTCTTTTATTTTTAATTACATTAATATCTAACACAATTCATTTTTCTATAAATACTATAAAATATAGAAGAATTTTCATTTTTTAGATATTGTATGTTTTATTTAGTAATTTTTAAGCATAAAATATTTTATTTTTAATTGGTATTGCTTGCGGAGAATCCATAATATCTTCACCATTTATATATAATTCTTCAATTTTTAATGATGTATTTTTAAATAATGTTATTTCTTTTTCATCTTCGCCAAGAGCCAAATCCATATTAGCATATATTGTATTAGTCCAATCAATATTGTCTTCTTTCACAGATGTTTTTATTATTGCTTTATTATATTTTTTACTATCTCCCCAATGTGCTTCAGCAGCATTTTCTTCCCAAGACCAATAAATACCTAAATGTTTTCCTTGTGTACCAATATGATAAATCCAATTATCATCAACTGTCATTTCTCTCCAAATATCAATAGTATCATTTGGTTTTATTTTCTCTTTTATTTTATCTATTACATCATCATATTTATTTTTTAATTCCCATATAAACCATTTTTTAAAATCTTCATTTTGTTCAATAACTTCCTTATCTTCATCCTCCAAATTATTTTCATATTTATAATATTCAATATATCTTTCATAATTATCACTACGTTCTACATCTTTTATATATTGCGGTGTTATTATATTATCTGAAGTTATTGAATCAATTGGTGTTTCATTTAAAACGTCATTATCTGTAAGTTTCCATAATAATTTATGTTTTAATTTTTCATTATGGCTAAAATCTTCATAATTATTTTGTAAAAATTCTAATACTGATGCTTCATTTGGGTCTGAATATTCTGCTCTTCCTCTTCCACTTTCAGTATTCCATTTATTATATTCATTAACAAAGAAATTAATATCAACAATTTTATTATTTACTACATATTTACCATCACCAACTTCATGATATTCTTCAGTAATTGTTTTATGTTGACCATCAATATTTTCATTAAGACCTATATTATCAATAGGCATACTATCATCATCTATATTGTTAAAATATTTAAGGTAAAAATTATATTGTGGATTTCTTTTTTTTGTTTTATTTAATATTTGTATTGCACTTTCACGTATATCTTTAAAATTTCTAATATCATTATAATTACTATCACTCAATCCAAAATTATTTGTGTTTCCTGCTCTATGTAACAACACATAATCATTATTTTCATATATCCATCCAACAATTCCTAATGTTCTTGCAATATCTCCATGAAGAAAATTACCATTTACTTGTGCAACAAATAAGTTTCCATCACTATCAGCAATTGCCCTAACATTTTTATCAAAATTTGTTAATGATTTTGGGTTCTTAAAAAATAAATCACCCTCTTCACTAATTGCATATGGTTTTTCTTTATTTTTTTCTATACCACCCATTGCTTTAACATCCATTGCAGTATTTGAGTCAGGAACATTAAAAGTTTTTTCTGCATATTTATCTGCAACACCTTCTTGTTTTATTGATTTATTTTTTTGACTTGTCAAATTTAATAAATCATCTCGATTATTCCTAACATTATTTGAATATACCTTTAACAATAATGATTTTAACATATCACCAATCTCTTTACCTTTTAATCCAAATTGAATTAAATCATTGCCATTAATTGCTAGTTCACCAACTGCTTTTGGATATTTGCCTTGTAATAATTCTTGTGCTGCGGTTTCAATTACACTAGGTATTATTTGGCTTTGAAGTGATTGTGGTGATGTTACATACATATTATGCGCAACTGTTCGTGCTTCAATTAAATTAGTTGCTTCACCACTATCAAATGCCATTTCAAGTGCTTTAATTTCCTTATAAGTATCAATATCACCTTTTAAATTATTTTTATAAAATTCTGCAGGATTTGGTAATAATCGTGTTAATAAATAAATAAACTCACCCATTGTTTTAACTTCTTCAAATGGACTTCTATCAATTGTTGATTGTTTTAAATCAAAATTAAAAATTTGTTGAAATAAACCAGTGTCTTTAAGCAGTTGTATACCAATACGTTTGTCGCCTTTTTTTAAAATTTTATCAAATTCAATTAATATTCTTTCTGGCGGAATTTCTTTAATTCTACTCGCATTATCTTTAATCATTTGCATCGTTTGTGGTTCAATTGTGAAACCAAAACGACTAGCAAACGAACAAAATCTTAATGCTCTTAATGGGTCGTCTGAAAACGCATCAGGATTTGCTGCAGATATTTGTTTCTTTTTAATATCATCTAATCCACCTAAAGGGTCAATAAATTTACCAGTATTGATATTAATTGCCATAGCATTGAAACGTGCATCTCTTCTAATAAGTTCATCTTCAATTGGGAGATTTTCATCACTTTGAACATCAAAGCCACGATAACCACCTTCGTCATTTTTTCTATCAACCCTTGGTAATGCTATATCATAGTCAGTACCATCTTTATCAATAAATTTAATAACACCAAATGATTTACCAACAACATCAACTTTACCAAATTTTTGTAATTGTGAAATTAATGTATCTATAGGTACTTTTCCTACAACCAAATCAATATCTTTGTTTGGTTTATTAAGAATAAGGTCACGAACAGCCCCTCCAACAACATAAACATCTGATTTTAAACCATTTATAAGTGATTGAATAAATGGTTTTTGTTTTAAATTATTTACAAAACCAGTAATTTTATTATTTGATTGAGAATCATCTTCAATCATTATTGATTCATTTAAATTATGTTTTTTAATTAAAATAAGATATCCACCATCACCATCTTCACCAATAATTTCGCCATTATTAATATCAAATTCATCGATATCTGAAAAGTCATCTTCATTAGAATATCTTTTTGCATCCTCAAATGTTTTTGTAATCCAGACAATATCTTTAGCTGGATATTTATCAAGTTCTTTTAATTTTTCAGGAGTTATATTAAAATCATCAACATTACCTAATTCTTTCATTTCAAATCTAACAACATCACCTGCAGTAGTTCCTTTAGATTGAATGAAATTAGAATTCACTCTATATGCTTTTCCAACATAATTTTCTTCATTAATTTTTAATTTCTTTTTTGGATGTTTCTTTGTATAATTTTTTACAAATTTAGTATAAATTTCTTCACTAACATCACGACCAAAACCATTTTTTACTCTTTCTCTAAATTCTACTTCTGCTTTATTTGCAATTTCATGAGCACCATCTTTACCTTCGCCATCATTACTATATTTCAAACCATAGTATTTCATTAAATGTCTTTCAAGTGTTTCATGTAATAATATTGCGCCTAAATCATCAGGTTTTATAATGAATACATCATCAACCCAAATTTCATCTTCTGGAATATGTTTAGCGTATTTTTGTTCTTTTTTTGGTAGGTCTAAATCAACATAATGATGACCGCCATCAACCCATTCATCAAAATTCAGTCCCGGATTTTTACTTCTTACATATTTACCATTAACTGCATATACTTTATAGTCATCTTCTTCAAATAAAAGAAGTTTATCTAATTTATCATCTTTATTATCTTTTTCAATTTGTTTTTCAAAATCTTTAATTGATTGTTCATTTACATAATTCACCAATTTTGCTTTTCCTTCCGCATTACCTGTTCTTATTATATCAGCATTACCACCAACTTCATAATCTAAATAAATTATATTATTTCCATATTTAATTAAATCAAAAAACATGTCCTTAAATACTGATTTAACTCTTTCTTTATCAAATCCATTCATAGATAAAGTACCCATAAATCTGTCTGAGTTATATTCATAAATTACTCGTACCCAACCTTCTCTAAATGCTTGATAAAATAACGCATCTAAATCATATGATAGTTCAGGATATTTTCCTTCAATAAATCCTGCATGTTGAAGTTTAGATACTTCAGTGAATTTATTATCTGGTGACACCCATGCCCAAAAAGTTTTATTATGCGGTAAATTTGTTTCATTAATTGATTGTTCATTAATTTTTTTATTATAATTTTCATTAATTATATATTTTTCATAATCATTAGGGTCTGAACTTATTTTATTTATATTAATATATCTTTCATTAAATTCAACATCAGGTATTTTTTTCCAACAATAACCACTACCTTCTTCATATAAATATGGTGAAATATCTATATCATATATACCATCGTCTGTTTGAGCGACAACATAAACATGTTGGTCACCAATTTGCTGAGATACTGTTGTACATTCAATATTATTATTTATTAATATATCACACATTGCACCAGCAATATCTTGACATATACCACCAGAACCTAATGTACAATCCATACCATTTTCATCTTGTTCCCATTCATTATAAACTTTTTGTGCTGCTTGTGCTAATTGCAATTTTAATAAATCAATATTATTATTTTCATTAATTGTTTTAATATCAAGATTATTAATATCACCTTGATTACAAGCTACACTTGTATTTCCCAAACCACCTAATCTACATTTCTTTTTTACTGTAACAGCTTGTGCTCCCTTCATAAATGATTTTTTTCCAATTTCATCAAGAGCAAATTTATCTTGTGTTGCATCACCTACAACATGATGATATTCTAAATCTTCTTTTACACTTTCTGGAGTTGTTGGTACGTTATTATCTGTAACTGGAGATGTATCATTATTTTCATATGGTGGAAAATTATCTTGTCCAATACTATTTGGTGTTGAGAATTTTGAAGTTCCATCTTCAGTTATTTTTATATTTTCTGCACCATTCGGTTGTAAGTAACCATTACTAAATCCCACATCAAAAAATGCAATTACTCCATTTTTTTTATATCCTAAATTAGTATAATTAAAATAATCCAAACTTTCAACTCCATATTGTTTTGCTTCTTCAGCAATTCTTAATATAGAATAAAAAAATTCAGCATCTTCTGGATTTTTTGACATATATCCATCAATTTTTTTTGTATCTATGTCCCCATATCCATTTATATAATAATCAATAATATCATAAAGTCTGAGATTAAATATTTTTCCAAAAATAAAATCAATTCTTTCTTTAAGTCTTTTAAATTTTTGTGGGTCTGTTTTTAATTTTTCCAAAACAATTGCATATGTTTTAGAAATATATGTATTTTTTGAATCGATTGTAAATACATTATATGGTTGTGCTATATATTTTAATGGTTTATTTATAAGTTTTAAATTTTCTGCTGCTTCACTATTATCTGCAGTTATTTTTAAAATTTTATCATCACCAATATCATAAGCAACACCATATTCACCAGCATCTACATATTTTGGTTCATTATATCCTTTTGTTTTTGCAATTTGATTGGCTATATTATCTGCAATATTTCTATTATATTTTTCATCTAATATTTCTTCGTTTTCAGGTAAAAATATAATATTTGCATCTCCCAAATCAGGTTCATTAACACCTCGATAACCACCAAAATCAAAGAATTTTAAAATACCCCCCTCATATCCAAGATTTTCTGGATTACCATAATCATCTGATTTAATATTATAACTCAATAATTCTTTTTTAATTTCGAACAATCCTATCATCCAATCATATGCTTGTTGTCTTTCTATATTTGAAATATTTACTTCAGGTTTTTCTGTAAGTATATTTTTTGCTAAATTAATTAAATTATTATAATCAAAATTCTTTTTCATCATTATATAAAAATCAACTATCGACATATTATTTGGCATAATACTATTAATAATATCTATGTTTCGATTAAATTGTTGAAGTGGTTTATCTGTTATATGACGTTCGATTATTCCAAAGAATGCCTGATTTTTTTCAGTATCCACTATTTTATATAAATTATAAACAATTGCAAGATGTGTTGGTTTTACTCTTATTAATTTTGTTGCTGCATCTGCTTCACTAATATCAGCAGAAAGTTTAAAAATTTTTGTATCGCCAATATCAAATGCAAAACCATTTGAACCACCGCCAATTGTTTTTAATATTTTAAACCCTAATTTTTCAGCACTAGTCTTAGCAATTTCAGTTGCATAATTTACATCAGTTAATGTAAATTTTTGAACTTGTGGCGATTGTTGTTCAATATCTTCATTTATAACATATTCTTCACTACTAAGTGGTTCTCTATCATAATAATTTTGAGAAATAAGATATTTTTGAAGTTCCAATAAATTATTATAGAATTTTTTCTTATCATCTACATGATTTAATGTTTCTTTAAGATTATTTACACATTCATGAAAATTATCTACAAGTTCTGGCATATTCTTTATTGGTTTATTTGGATATATGCTTCTTCTTATAATAAATTCTTTAAATTCTTCATTTATTACACCATCGCCATCACCTACACCATATGGCATTAATGCCCACATTCCATGTCTTTGGTCTTGTCCAACATTACCTATATCAGAAAGAATATCATCATTACCATCAGCAAAATTGTATAATTCATACATACGATATTTTTGCTTTTTTTGTGGATTATAATGTGTATCATATACTTCATCATTTAATCCATAATCTGTTAATACAATTGTTGGTTGACCATCACGGAGTACTTCACCATAAGAACTTGGTCTACCCAAATCACCAACACTTATTGAATAATTTGCAACAAAATCTATTAAATCAATGATAAATTCATTATTATCTAATTGATTTTTAATATTTTCGTTTTGTCCAAAAATTCCACTTCCACCTTTATTTTCAGATTCATTATTTCTTAAATAATAATACAAATCATTAAGACTTGGAATACTCGTTAATTCTTTAATTCTTTTTTCGTTTACTTTTTTTGCTTTTTCTGCAATTAACCAACTATCATCATCTGCATTATCATAAATAATTGTAACAATATGTTGCGTATCCCCATAATATCCAATACCAGCTTCTGCTTTATTTTGTGCAATACCTTTAGCATTTTTTGCTAATTTTAATACTTTTTGACCATCAATATCATACACAATCCTACCACTACCACTACCAATTCTTGATAGATGTTCATTAGCATATTGTATTCTACCTGCAAATGATTTTATATTAAGAAAATCCGCTAAAAAATTTTGTTTAAATTCTTCGTATGTCATTTTTGAATATGAGTATGATTATAAATACAAACTCAATAATAAAAAAGTATAATAATTATTATGCCTTTGCTTTACTCTTTGCTTGTATTTCTCGAATAGTTTCGTATACAAGTGTTTTTATCATTTCACGATTTTCTTGTAAGACTTCTTTAATTCTTTCAACAGCATACATTTCAATAATTGTACCTTTAATTGCTTCTTCTACAACAGGACCAAAATTATCAATTAAATAATTATCAACAATTTTCTTTACATTCTCAACCAAATATCCTTCATTAATTTGCATTGGTTGTCCAGTATTTGGATTGTAAGATGGCATTCCAGTATTCATACTTTTATTGGGTGCTATTCCAGCAGCCATTGCATCGGCAATTGTTTGTTTTCTCTGTTTATCAAGGTCTCGATATAATAATTCATCTCTTTCTGGTGACATATCAACCGTTTCATGTATAGATGATTGTTGAATAGTTGAACGTTGAACAGGTGCTACCGTTTCATTAATTGGAAGTCTTGCAGTTTCTTTATGCTTTGCAGCCACTTGATTATCAACAATTTTAACTAAATTACTTGATGCTGTATCTCTACCAGTTTTCAAAGATTCCAACAATCCATTTAAAAACGTATCTCTTGGTGATGCACCTAATTGATTCTGTGCTCCCATACCAACAGGTGCAATACTTTTTTCTCGCTTACGACTTGCTATTTCAGTTTTAAGTTTATTTAAATCAGGTTTTGTTGCCATTTTATAAAATTTTATATTTTTTTATAAATACTTTATTGTTTGAAAAAAGTTTTTCCTTGAATAAGATTTTTTTCATTTTCTTTAACCATCGTTGGTGTTTTATTTATATTTGATTGTTTTTTCATAACAGAATCTTTTTGTTGTTTAATGAAACTTTGTTCTGCAGGTACTGTTGTTTTTGTTGTTCTAACTAATTTATCGTAAAGATTTGTTAATTTTCCAACAATTGCTTCTGGTGGAAGTTTATCTTTTTGAGCAATATCAACAAGATTAAAATCACCCTTTTTATCAATAGCAACTAAATATCTATCTGGTGATTTTTTCATAACTCTTTTAGCAACATCATATAAATTTTGAATATCTTTTGCAGTTGCATCTCTTTTTTGCTTACCAGCATTATAAAATTTTTTAAATTTATTTGTTTGAGTATTAAATTGCGATTTATCTACTTTTGATGCAACAACTGAAGGTGCTGCAACTTTACCTAAACCTTTTGTTTGCACTGATTTAGGTTCTTTTGGTGAAACAGAAGCAATAATATTCGTCATTTGCTTATCGTTTTGATTATATAAAGGTGGAATCATTACATTACCATCTTCATCAACAAAACGTTTTCCTGTTGGATATGCCGAACTTATTTTATCTACAAGAAATAATCTCCAACCAGCTTTTTCTTTACCATCATTATCTCTATGATATTCATGATTAGGTCGTTTTCTTGGACTATCTACTCTAAGACTATCACTTTTACCCTTATCTTGCCATGCTCTTAAAACTTTATTACCTGCAGTGCTTGTACCTAATACAAAAGGTCGAATTGTTCTATATCCTCTTTCAATTGTATTATCTCCTGCATAATAAATATAAATATATTCATGTTTTTGAATTGCATTGACAATATCATTCTCACCAACACCTTCTTTTAATAGATGGCGAAGATTTTTGATATTGTTAAAAAATATTTTAATTTCTGTTATCATCATCACTATTATGCAGTTGCTGCGCAATATTCATGACCGGGAGTATAACGATTACTATTTTTTGCGATTGAACAAGTTCTATCTGCAATATCTTCATTAGTACCAATTGATGCACCCGGTGTTTGTGGGTCTCTACCTCGACAATCACCATCAGAAATTGTATCAGCATTTCCTGTACAATATTCATTATTAAAGGTATAGCCATGACAAATTTTATTTCTAACAAGATTTTCATCTCTAAAACTTGCACTATTTACTAATAATCTACTACTATTATCACATATAATTTCTGCCATTTTTTTATATTTTAATTTTTTTACTATTATTTATTATAAATAGTTCTAAACCAAATTATTTTTCATCTTCATATGATTTAAATACAAGTGTAATATATTCTATTAAATGTGGTACAGTATCTAAATATTTCATTTCAGAAACATCATACCAGCCATACTTTGTATTTTCATCATTTAATTTAACATCTGTTTCTTCACCAGTATATCTACAAGCAAATACGTGTTCAATACTATCAGTTTTTCTTTGAATACTAAGTGATTTTATAAATTTTTTAATTTCTAATTTAGTTTCTTCAAGTATTTCTCTCTCAATGGCTTGTTGTGGTGTTTCATCTTTTTTCATTTCACCACCAACCAATGACCATTTATTTGGCATCCAAATTTTACTATCATCTGCTCTTTTAAGTAATAAAATTTTATTATCATTATTGACAATTACTGCAACAGCGTTTTTTTTTAATTCTTTCCTTTCTTCGTTTAACCTTGGTCTTTGATAAGGTTTTAATTCCGAATTAGGATTGGTGGTTATATCCTGTTTAATTTTCTTACTACGTACAACACCTGCCCTATCTTGCGCTAACGATGTTTCAATAAATCGTTTCATTAAATCACCACCAGCAAGTGCATATTGTGTTTTATTTTGAGTTTGTGGATTAAAATAATCAAAAAAATTCTTTAATCTTTTTAATGCCTGATATGTTAAAACACCGTTTTTAAGTATAAAATTTGCCCTTTTTAGACCATTACTATCTGAAGTAGATGCTTTCGCCACCTCAATACTTTTAAGTATGTTTTGAGGCACAGGATAGGTTTTATCATATAATTCTTTATTCGCCATATTATTCATTATCTACTTCTTTCCAATAAATTTATTAGTTTATCAATATCTTTTTTATCGAGTTTATTGATTAAACCAGCAACTTTTTGGAGTTTTTTGTTTTTAATTTCTTGGTTTTCAGATTTTTTTGATATTTCATCTTCAGATTTTTTATTGACGAGTTTATCTTCCTCTACCTTACTTTCCGTAATTGAATTAATTTCGTCAATTGGTTCTTTAAATACATTTTCGAAATATAGTTCCATTATTTTAATTATTTTTTTTGCCCATTCCATATCTGCTTTTTGACATTCCTCTGAATGAAATTTATCACCAACAACTTTTCTATAATCACTTTTTAATTTATTGGGGTTTTTATAAAAATATTGTAAATCCTTCATATATTTTTCATGAACAAGTACTGCCAAATCTTTTAATAATTCTTTCTGTTCTTGATTTTCTTTTCCCTCAGTAAAACTTAAATTGGAAAATCCAAAACGACCCAACATATCATATCTAAAGGGTTGTGTGCCAATTTTGGCATTATAATCGGTAGTATTATTAGCTTGACTTTCTAAATCACTGCCATTTGTAGGCGTATCATTTTTACCAATTAACTCACCATTCGAATCGATTATTTCGAGTAAATCTATCTTTTTTAATATCATTTAATTAATTTTAATATAAATACTAATCAATTGTTAATATTGCTAAGTTTTTATATCATTATCATCAACATATTCATCGACATCACCTTCCATACATTCATGTTTTTCAATAACAAAATCCTCAAATGCTTCATCAGAATGTTCCATTTCTGCAAATACCCATTCCATAGTTTTATCTAATGGAATTCCATATTTTTGTTTGAATTCTGCAAACGCTGTCATTCTAAATTTTCTTTCCTTTTCTAAAAATAATTCTCTATCAGTTTTAGTTGCCAATTCAGTAATTCCCAATTCTTGAATTTTCTTTTGACGTTCTTCTCTTTCTTTATCAAGGTCAAGTTCAATTTGACTTTTAGGAATATCAACATTACTTTTAATTATTTGAATATAGACACCATTATATAAACCGACATGATAATTACTACCATCTTTTACAAGTACTAAATCTCCTTCTTTATATTCATCATTTATTGATTTAATTTTTGATTTATTACTTGCAATCATTTTTTCATTAAGAAAATTTAACGCACTATCATATATTTCATAATGAACACAATATTCTTTATGCATTTTAAAACCATTCCAAATCTTTCTAGGGTCATATCCAGTCTTATTCCAAAAATCAACTTCGAGGTCTTCTAAATACATTGATTCATCAAAATTGTCAGAATCAAAATTTCTTAATGCTAATTCATCAAGTAATGGACTAAAATCTGCTTTTATTAAATTATCTTCTTTATCCATTTCAACCAATATTTTTTTCTGAACATCAGGTGCAAATCCAACCAAAAGTGTTTCAACTCTTTTATTAAAAGCATCAAGATATTTCGCATAATTATATACTCCAGTCATATTTGGATTTTGTTGAAGGTCTTCATTATTAATCAATGTAGCACAGTACCTTTCCTCATTAGTAATTTTGTCTGTAATTTTACGAGAATCGCCATAAGATTTTTTATATCCACTATTTACATAATATACTACACTATCCAATTCAGGTTCTTGTGGCATATAATTAGCTATTAATCTTATTTTATCATCAATTGTAAGTTCTTTTTTAATTTTTTCAAGATTAAGATTATCTTTATGTTTTTCAAAAAGTTCTGCAGCTATTTTTTCACGTTTTTCAATCAATAATTCCATATGTGCTTGCATACCCTTTTCCCTACCATTTTTATCACTACCTCTTTTCTTATATGCACTCAAAGTCTTTATGATTTTACTTTTACTTGCAATTTTTTTCAAAGGAATTCTCATATAACGAATATCATCAACATAATCATAATAATACTTCACAAATTCCTTTCCTTGACCATGAAGTATCATATTTAATCCTTTATCAATAAATTCTTCAATATATTCTGGCATTACTTTAGACTTTATTGTATTACCTGTTAATTTAACCTTTTCTTTCATTTCACCAGTCTTCTTATCTTTAGCCATTGAAAGTGTACCATAATTAATACGTGAAAGATTTAAACATGAAATACTTTTGCCATCATCGTCTATACTCATATAAGGTGGTTTCATTTCTTCCTTATTATATTTTTCAATAAGTGCTGCAATGCCCACTTTATCATCATACTTCCACATTTCTTCAATTGTACCTTCTAGCTGATTTTCAAACATTTCTTCATCAGTTATTTTAATTGTTGTTCTTTCAGGATATTGAAAATTAATACCATCGGTAACTGCAAGTAATGCAACACAACCATATTTACTAAACCAATTAATTGCATGTCTTAAATGAATTCTACCCACACAAGTAATTCTTGCTGCACAAACATTATCTGACCAATTAAATGAAATATTCGAACCCAATGCACCAAATAATGAATTATTTAAAATCTTAATAGGTAGTTGTTTAACTTTAGACATTGCAACATCTGCTGCAGTAAGTTCATTATTAATATATTTTATATGTATTTCTGGGTCAATTTGTCTCGACAATTCAACTTCTTCCTTATCTAATTTAGTAATATTTGCCAATTTTTTATAAATATTACGAGTAGTTGTAAGATAAAGTAATAACTTTTCCATAACACCAGTTATATCAAAGATAGGAAATACCCCTTCTGTTAATTGAATCATAGGATAAAGTGAAGCATAATCAATCTTAATTATACGTTCTGAATATCCTGTTTTATAACATCTAGCTAAACCACCACTAAATTTTTCATATTTATCTGATTGAGGTATTGCTAAATCATTTTCATAACTCCATGCAGTTAAAAGTAAATTCCAAATCGCAGCAGTACCCATTGTACAAATACGTTGATATGTAGTGGGAACTATTTTTGCCAACATAAATGATGATTGATTATATAATTCATCTACTTGTTCTGTTTCCCATAAGTCATCAAGAAGATATTGTTTTATCAATTTTTTACCACCAATAAATGTAATTAAATTTTTTGGAAATGCTTCCTTTCTAAACCATTCAATAAATTCTTTATTTTCATCAAGATATGTTTTTCTTAATTCTTTATATTGTTCATCACTAAAATTAGTTTTATTGATTTGAAGTTTGTAAAGATTTTTGGCAACTTCTTGATATTCATCAGGTACTTGAATATAATTATTTTTTTCATCAATGAGAAATATTTTATTTTCATGATAATATTTACCAATTGAATTATCTTCTCCTTTAATATATGTTCTGTTTGGTTTAGCAATTTTTTCAAACTTTGCAACATATTTTAATCCAGTTTCTTTTAAATCAGAATTTACTGCTGCAGTTCGTTTTGTTGCGTGTATTATATCAATTATGGAAAGTCCCCACATTTCTGTAGCAGTATATTTATCAGCAGTATTACCATACTTAACAGAAACATTACCCCTTCTTTTTAATTGTATTCCTTCTTTAAGTCCTTGTGGCAATTCTGTTAAATTCATTTTAAGTATTTTTGCTCTACCTAAAATAAAATCAAAATCAAATGTTTCACTAAAATATCCTGAAATAATTGCAGGTTTTATATGATGAACTAAATTAAAAAAATCTTGAATTAATCGAATTTCAGATTCATCATCATTAATTTTTGCTGCTTCCAATATTGTTTCAAAACCACGATTATCTTTAACTCCAATAGCAAATACTCTGGCAATTTGATAACGTAAACCAGTAGTTTCAATATCAAATGTTAATTTATGAACATTTTTATATTCTTCATATCCTTTATATAATCTCGTTTGTGTTGAAATAAAAAATTGTTCTGTAATTCTTGGCGAATAAAAACAATCACGATATAAATAAATTGGTTCACCTTTTTTATCTTTAATTATCGTCTTACCATCATCTTCAGTTAATTTTTCATATGGGTCAATTCCACCATCTTTTAAGTAATTCATAATATCATTATGTGACCTACTACTAGTTATTTTAAAGCAATAACCTTCTACTAATCTTTTTTGATTACCGGTTTTTAATGGAGTAATAGTTATTCCATATTTTACTTTTTTACTTTCAATATATTGTTCTGATTGATTTTCATATAATTTAAATTTTAATCTTGATAAATCTTTCATATAAAGAAATGGAACATATGTAATATTTTCTATTCTCGGTTCTTTATTTGGTTCATGTATTATACAATTAGCAATATTTGTTCTTGGGTCAGTTTCAACATTTACAATGTATTTTAAATCATTATTATAACCTTCAAGAAAATATTTAATTTCTTTTAATACGTTTTGTTTATCCATTTTTCCTATTGTTTTTATTTGTTATTTTTTGTTTTTTAATACTATATTCTAATTTATGCGTTTTAATATCATAATGATATGTTATATCACCAAATTTATATTGATTATTTCTCATCACTTCATTTGGATTTTCAGGTAAAATTCCAGAAAGCCAAAGACTTGTTATAAGGTTATTTCCAATAACTTTATAATAATTTTTATTCTTTTTTACATTAAAATCTAAATAAATTAAATCACCTCTATTATTTAAATATGGTTCAATAACTTGTGTAAAAATATTATGAAGTTCTTGTTTTGCACCACCATTTGTAATATTAAAATTAGATAATAACATATTCATTAATATGTCTCGAATTGGATTGGTATTCCATGTATAATCGGTTGCCATGTTTTCTCAATTATTAGATTTTTTTATGCTTATTTTTTATTATATTAATTAAGTCATTAATAATACTTTGATTAATGTCTGATTCGGATTTTTTCCCATCAATTACCATTGAAAGTTCTTGATGTTTCTTTTCACATAAATCGAAAACGTATTCATCTATAGTATCTTTATATACAAAAAAATATGCATTAACTGCATTGCGCTGATTTATGCGATAAATTCGAAAAACTATCTGGTCCATATCAGAAGGTGTCCACGGTACAGTAATAATACCAATCTTATTTGCTGCTGTTAATGTAAGTCCTTCAGAAATTGTACTTTGAGAACCCAATAATAATTTGGTTTTTCCATTTTCATCTTGAAAATCTCTAACAATTTCGGCTCTTTCAGTATCAGAAACATCTCCAATATGAAGTTTTGATATTTCAGGATATTTATCATGTAATTCATGTAAACTTTTTTTGAAAAAATCTACAATTACTAATTTATCGCCACATTCTAAAATTGAATCTATTAATTCTCTCACACTATTTGTTTTCAAATGACTAGTATATTCTCGTAACTTACTTAATATTGCTAATGGATGTATGATTTTTTTATCATTAAACTCATTAATTGTTCCATCTTCTAATTCATAATATATTTCATATTCTTTAGGTGTCATTTCAAGAACTATTTTTTGTACTGTTTTCTCTGGCAAATCGAGAAGCATTTCTTCAAGTTTTTTTCTGTATGTAAATGGGCTTATTTTATTAAATAATTCTTCGAATTTTGTTAAACTAATATCTGTTTCCCAACCAAAGCCATCGATATTATACGACATTCCACAATAAATTTTATAAAATTTATCTTTTGTTGGAAATTCTAATGGTGAAATTTGATGTAACACGCTATATAACTGATATGCGTGCGATTTTGCTGGAGTCCCGGACATAAAAATTTTTGATATTTTTCCATCATTAAAAATATCGTCTTTAAATAATCTTTTAAACGCTTTATACGTATTTGTTGAAGTTGAAGAAATACGATGACACTCATCTGCAATTAAACAATCTATTTTACCTATATTTAATTTATCAAACTTATCTTTCACCTTATTAAAATCAGATGAATTAAAATAATCATAATTGAAGATAATGTATTTACTATTTTCAATATTACACGTATTTTTTTTACCAACAATAAAAACTTGTGAATTGTTTGAAAATTTTTTTACTTCATTTAAGTAATTGTATTTCAATGAGTTGGGTGTTATAACAATTACTTTTTTAAAACCATTCATTTCTACATAACCTATTGAAATTAAAGTTTTTCCTGAACCCATCCCTAAAGCTAATAATGCATTTCTTACTACATTTAAAAACATTATTCCTACAACTTGATGTTTAAATAATGTTATATTTGGTTTTAAATTTTTTTGAACAACATCTATATATTTTTCATATGTTTCTTCTAATTCCTGCTTATATTTAACCCAATGTTCTTTCTTAATATTTAATTCAGCAATAAATTTACGTTTCTCAACTTCAGCAATTTCAAGTTTTTTAATTTGTTGAATAAAAATATTCCGACTATCATCATTACCAAAATCAAAATGAATTTTATTAGAACCCTTATATTTTTTAATTAAAGAGAATAATGATAATGTGGTTATTTCCCATACCATCATTCCAGCATTCCATTTACGAGTATCTTCAGGTAATGATTTAAGATTATTTATTAATCCTTCATTATATTGAAACCTAAGATAATATGCTTGTCTTTTAGAAATTCTTTCACAAGAAATAATAAATAAAGGTAATGATTGCATATAACTTTTTGACTTTACATGCAAAGATAATCAAAAAAACAAAAATGTCAATTATTTTTTTTAAAAAGAGTTCTTATTAATGGAAGTTCATATCATAACTATAATAAATTTAATATTAAACAACTGTGGTCTTAGTAATTGAATCAGATATTATAACATTTATATAACCATTAACTGGAAATTTTATCTTTCCACAAAATTCATTTCCTAAAAAATCTACAGTAAGTTCCAATTTGTAATTACCTGTTTTTCTTGTATCTCTTAGCTTAAATTTATATGTTAATGTATATTTTTCTTCAGCAGGAAAATCTAGTCTATTATCATTAATAACAAGATTTGCTGGAACATTTGCAATACGATACAATCCATTTTCATCAATCATAGATACTGTAACTGCAACATTTTCGAGCATATCTGAAGTTATACCATATTGTTCTAATGTATGTTGCAACAATGGATATTTTAATTCAGGAAATGTGCTATCTTTTTTAATAAAAAAGTTGTTAATATTGAATGTCGAGTAATCCATTTTATTTATTTGGCAACGTCATTACCAGTATCTTCTTTAGTGGTAATATTATTTGAATTATTATCTGTATTTTCTTTAGCGCAAACATTATTTGAATTATCCTTATCTTCAAATATTTTTTCAACACTTGTAAATCCCAAAAGTCCTGCACCAATTGATATAACACCCAGACATAATGTTTTTTCATAATATGTAAAACATAAAACTATTCCTGATATTATTAACATAAATCCACCTATTCGTTTTGAACTTAATTCACCATTGTGTGAAAATATTTCTAAAATTTTACTTACCATTTTATTGTTATTTTTATTATAAATACTAAAAAGAATCAAAATAATAAATCATTTATTTGATAAACTATAAGTATTTATTATAAAATAATATTAATTAATAAATTAAAATAAAAATGAGTGCAAATTTAAACCCAATCTTTTCCAACACATTTATTTTAGGTATGACTCGTTTAGTAACTGGTAATACTGCATCTAATGGTAGTGGTTCTATTACAAAAGTTGTAACGGGTGCTACAAATGGTACAAGAGTAGATAAAATTACTTATATAAATTCACAATTAAGTGCAGGAGCTAGTTCTGCAATGACAGGTAAAATATTTTTATCTAGTGATGGTGGTAGTACTTGGAAATTAGATAATGAAATAGCTATAGCTACGGCAACTCGTAGTACCACAGCAATTGGTGCTAAAAATATTATTATAACTGGTGGTTTATTTCTTCCAAGTGGTGTAATATTAGGCGTTGCTCAAAGTGTTTATGCTGGAGTTCAAGACCAACAAGATGTTATTGTAGAAGGTGCAAACTATTAAATAATAAACATAACCAACAAAATGTAACTATTGAAAGTGAAAACAATTAATAAAAATATTGTAATTGTTCCTAATAGCGTTGCTAATATTCCCCCAAGTATTAGTTATGATGGTATTAATTATAATCAATACCCTTTAAAATATGAACAAATTTCACTAGGTTTTTATATATTTGATAAAATTGCTTTTCAAACTGGTCGTAATACTACTATTAGTACTGTACAAAATTCCTGTTTGTCATATAGTTATGATTTAAAAAAATGGCATAAAATAAACTTAAACTTTGGTAGTCAAAATGGTAGCATTAACAATATTATTTATGCCATATCATATAAAAAAAACATATATGTTGCAGTCGGTTATACAACGGGTCAACTTTTATCTACTTTAGCGTATTCAAAAAATGGAATTAATTGGCATCAATTAGGTACAAATATTTTTTCAAGTTATGGCATAAATATTTGTAATAATGGTAATAGATTCGTTGCATTTGGTGGCGGTACTAACTCTATTGCATGGAGTGATGACGGTATAGTTTGGAATGGCTGTGGTAATTCGATATTTACGATTGCTAGGGGAGGTTTTTGGGACGGTTCTAAATTTATTGCTTTTGGGGATGCTGGCACATATTCAATAGCTTATTCCTATGATGGTATTAATTGGACTGGTATTAATAACACCATTTTTACAACAAGGGGATTTGGAGGCGTTAGAGGTAATGGCATATCTGTAGCAGTAGGAATAGGTACTAATTATATAGCTTGGTCGACAGACGGAATTATTTGGCATGGTTTAGGAAATACAATATTTTCAACACGTGGACAAAGTGTTATTTATAATGGTAAGATGTTCGTTGCTGCTGGTACTGGAACTAATAATTTGGCTTATTCTTATGACGGTAAAAACTGGACTGGCTTAGGAAATAATATTAATGGTGCTAATACATATAATATAACATGTCAAATTTCAAATGAAATTTACGATTTTACAAATATACAAATATAAGTATAATAAAAACCTTATTTGGTTCAACAGATAATAAATTAGTTAACAGCAATTAGGTGTCGAAATTTAATCGAAATTATTATATGCAAATAATTTTGCCATTCTTTGTGTTAAAAGAACAACCGAACTACCTGTATAATTATCAATTTCTGTTTTATTATGATAAGTATTAGGAATTGTAGTACCAGTATAATTATTAAATGCAGAAATATTTAATTTAGTATTTAATGTGTTAGGAATTGTAGTACCAGTATAATTATTAAATGCAGAAATATTTAATTTAGTATTTAATGTGTTTTGTAAATCAGTTTGACCACTTAATACACCAATTATTGAACCCCATGATGAAGAAGTACTTCCACTACTGCCAAAATTACCTGTAAGTAATAATGCCGTTCCTGATAATAAATCTATTGCAAATGTTGCCATTAATTAATCTTTTTTATAATTTATTTAACATATTATTGATAAGTATATGTACCATTGTTTCTATTATCCCAAACATATGCAAAATTTTGGTCACCATAAGGATATTCAAAACGCCAAACTGTACCAACTTGTGAAATTTTTTGAATACTCCAATTCTTAGCAGCAGTATCTTTTAAATTATTTGTAATACCTATAAAAATCATTGTTGGAGATACTACATCAATAAATTTTGATTGATTGATTTGTAGTAAATTATATACATCTTCTGATAACATAATGTTTTATTTTTATAATAAATACTTGTATTGTTACAATAAAGATTATAATATTTTACTTTTGTTTATTTACTGCTTCAATTATTTGATTTATATCAAAAACATTAACTGTATCATAAGGAAAAGATTGTACAAACCCACTAATATCATCAATTAAGTACGTATATTTATTAAATTGATTAACAATATTAGCATTTGGTAATATATTAATATTTTCAGGATATCCGAAAACAGTAGGACTGTTACCAATCCAACAAACAGTACTTTGTAAACCTAATGCTGCTGCAGCATGTGCTGCAAAACTATCAATAAATAATCTTTTTGTACTTAAGGGAAACACAGCATATAATTCTCTTAAAGGTAAATTAAGAGGTTCTACTCCTTGTAAATTTGGTTGGTCAGGATTTTTTATGTGAAGAATTCTATATGATTTATTGAAATAATTTACCAATTTTTGAGCTATCTCCACTGGCATATCTCTATACCAAGACTTTTTTGAATACGTCTGACCCCCGCCACCATGCGTTTGAAGAAGCATTATGGGACGAGAATCTGGTTTTATTTTATCTTTTGCTATTTCAAGTTCTCTTGGATTTATATAAAGTTCTGGTTTATAACCATCATAAGGAATACCAAACATTTTGCACCAAGTTTCAGTTAAATGTTCTTTTCTTAAAATATGATTAGTTTCATTATAGGGGTCATGTTTCATTATAATCGTATCATCTTTAAGATAGTCATCCTTGAAATATTGCATTTGACCCTGTAAATAAAATCTAAATATATTGGGATTATTAAAAAACGGGGCATCCCAGCTTCCCACCACAATAATTTTCCTAGTAGGATATTGTTTTTTTATTGCTCTAATTACTGCTGTTGCTTGAATATTCTTACCATGCCCCCCAGAAATTTCAAGCACAACGTAACTATCATTTTCTTTTATTTTATTATCTATTATCATATTTATAATTTTTTATAATATTTTATAAATACTAAAACAAATGTAAAAGTTATTAATTTTAAGAAAATATTTTAAATATTTATATAACAAAAAATAATGAAAATTTCTTCTCACTATTTTTTGTTATTATTTAATTATTATAGATTATCTAATTGTTTCCAAGCACTTCCATTATAAAAATATAAATGATTGTCAGTACAAGTAAATATTGTACCTAAAGTTGGATTTGCTGGTGTTGTTGTTGGTGCTAATTTTAATATATTATTTATTGTAACGGTATTGCCAGTAGTATTACCACAAAATAAATTACCCATAGAAATTGAACAATCAATAATTGCACAACCACCAGCCATTGCCACTGAATAACAACCACAAGCATTACCACCAGCCATTCCTACTGAACCAATACCACTAGCAGCACCATTACCCATTGCTACTGAATAATTACCACCAGCAACAGAACCGCCCATTGCTACTGAATTATCACCACCTGCTTGACCACCACCCATTGCTACTGAATTACAACCATAAGTAGTACCTTGTGCCATAGCTATCGAATAATCACCACAAGTAACACCATTAGCCATTGCTACTGAATTACAACCACAAGTAGTACCATCAGCAATCGCTACTGAATTTGTTCCACCACTACAAGTAGTACCACCAGCCATTGCTACTGAATTTTGACCACATGCAATACCACCAACCATTGCCACTGACATACAACCACATGCTTGACCACTAGCCATTGCTACTGAATTTGTTCCACCACTATATGTATAACCACCAGCCATTGCTACTGAATTACAGCCATAAGCGTATGTAAATGGACTTATAGCTACTGACAGATATCCCCATGCAGTGCCATTTGCCATTGCTACTGAACAACAACCATTTGCAGCACCACCAGCCATTGTTACTGAAAAATCAGCATATGCACAGCTACCTGCCATTGCTACTGAATAACAACCACAAGTATAACCGCCAGCCATTGCTACTGAATTATTACCAAATGTAGAACCATTAACCATTGCTATTGAACCACAACTATAAGTATTACCACCAATCATTGCTATTGAACATGTTGCACCAGTATTTGTAATACCACCAATTATTGCTACTGAATTATAACCAAATGTATCGCCACCAATCATTGCTATTGAACATGTTGCACCAGTATTTGTAATACCACCATTCATTGCTACTGAACTATCGCCACATGCAATACCACCAATTATTGCTACTGAATTATAACCACATGTAATACTTCCATTACCAATTGCTACTGAATTATCACCACATGTATGACCACCAGTCATTGCTACCGAATAACAATTAAATGCAATTCCATTAGCCATTGCTATTGAATTAATACCACAAGCAGTACCATTAGCCATTGCTATTGAATAATCAGCACAAGTATAACCACCAGCCATTGCTACAGAATTTGTTCCACCAGTAGTTGTATTGCCATTAGCCATTGCTACTGACATACAACCACATGTAGTACCACCAGCCATTGCTACTGAATTATAACCACATGCTGCAGCAAAAGCCATTGCTACTGAACAATCAGCATATGCAGTACCACCAGCCATTGCTACTGAACCACCACCACAAGCAGTACCTTGTGCCATTGCTACTGAATTATAACCACATGCTGCACCACTAGCCATTGCTACTGAATAAAAACCAAATGTTTGACTACCAGCCATTGCTACTGAATAACCACTATATGTATAACCACCAGCCATTGCTACTGAATTACAGCCTAATGCACCACTGTATTGATTTACTGCTAATGAATCACCTGTGCAATTATATGTAAAATTATTACTACCGCAAAGAATATTAGAACTATTAAATATTATTTGTTTATCTGTACTACATATATTGGTTCCACCAGTACTACCAGAAATTACACTAAGAACATAACCTTTGTCAACTAATGAACGATTAGTATAATTTACGCTATAATCACAATAATAATTAATACCGCTAAAATTGTTATTATTTACACCACAAATTGTAATTCCAGAAGGAATTAATTGTATTACACTTTCAGTACCACTTCCAGAACTATTTCTTGCACCCAAAAATATTCCATTATTACATGCAAAAACACAATCTATTTTTACAGAAAAATAACCGCCATAAAAATGAGCAGTATTGCCATTACCAACAGTAAAACTTCTTTGAGAATTGAGGGGTAATGATATTGTTGTATTACCTGTTAATGTTCCACCTAGCGATACTATATTACCATTTTTTGTTAAACCATTATTTGCGCATACAGTTGTACCACCAGTACTACCAACATTTTTAATTACCAAATTACCATCATTAGTACCTGTTTGATACCAATATTCAGTATTAAGTATATTTACTGTTAAACCACTATATCTTTGTGATTGAGGAATGCCAGCATTAACTGCTGCAACACTCACATATGGATAATTACAAGAATTTAAATATCTTGAATCAATTGGATTTCCAACATTAATCTTTAAATTATCATTTAATTGTATTGCCATTTTTTTATATTTTTTATTTATTAACTTATTAACATTGATGAAGTTACACATGTTTGTTTATTACTAATATAAACTTTATAACTTTGTCCTGACCAACAAGTTGTTGTAACACTAATTATATTAGATGATGGAAATAAATTACATGCAGGACTAATACCGCCACCAATAGAACCATTATTAAGTGCAGTTATACACCAACATGTTTTATCTGTATTTGATGCTGGATATGCAAACCACAAATAATCATCACTACCACTATTAAAATTGATACTAATAGAACTTGATGAACTTGCAACAATTTTTGTACCACTAGAAACCATTGAACTTGTTGCTGTGGGACGATTTGCTCCAGCAGAACCCGGACAAGTACATTTGCCATAAAAATATGGATATATACCAGTTAAAGTAGCTGTTTGTGCACCAGTATTATTTGAAGAAAGTGGTGTTGAATAATTACCGCCTTTACTATTTTTTGGTTGAACACCTGCATCATAAAATACACATGAACCCCAAGTTGCAGTACCAGCAGAAATAATATAATTTGTTGCATATTCTATTAAACTTGTTGAAGTACATGCATAATCATTTGCAACTTGTGCGCCAGTAAAGCAATAATGATTAGCATCACCACTTCTTTTATCACAAATAGCAGAATATTGTGGACAAATACAACCTTGATTAAATGCGGTTGTGACACATAATGTTGATATATTACAACCAACCTCAAATGTTCCAGATGGATTTAAAGCAATTGTACTTGAAGGTGCTATTAATGTTGGATTTAATGTTGGAACTAATAATTCTTCAAGTATTTGATTAGTAGTTTTTCCAGTTAATGTTGTTCCTGAAACAATTCCACCTAAAGTTATTGCAGCAGGTGAACCTAAATTATATATAGTAGCACCAGTTGTATTAATTATATTATCATCAACATATTTTTTAGTTATAAGAGAATTATCAGTAAATCCAGAATTATAATTTGCAGCATATTGTATACCAATTTTTGATGTACGATTATCAACAATTGTTAAAGTACCACCACTATTAATAGCAATTGTCGTTGCGCCCGTTATTGTACCACCCAATACCACATCATGATTACCTTGCTTTGTCAAACCATTAGTTGCACCAGTAATTGCATTAATTATAACAGTGTTGGTTTTACCAGTATAATTATTAATTTGTGTTTTATTATAATAATTTGTTGGAACGGTAATTCCTGAATAATTATTAAATGTTGTTGTGTTTAATTTAGAATTTAAAGCTGTTTGTAATGTTCCACTATTAATATTAACATTAAATGTATTACCAGTCCAATTAATTGAATTTCCAGCAAGACTTGAACCATCAACAGAAATAGTATTACCTATAATTAAAATACCAGTACCTTGATTTAATATTGGATTATTAAATAATCCAAATGTTAAGGATGTAACACCACTAATAATTGGATTTGGTGTGACCAATACCCATAGAGTATTTTTTTGTGTATTACCAGTAACAACTGGAATTATTGCACCTTGTGCTACTTCTCCAGTAGGTACAAAATTAAAATCAGTTGCACGAATCCAAGTACTTGTACTTGCACTATATATTCCATTTTTAGTTTCATCATATTGATTCTTTACTAGAACTCTATCACCATCAGTAACAGGAATTCCATCAATTAATGTTAATCCATTTAATGTTATTGCCGAAATTGTTGCAACTTTTACTGCTAATTTAGGAATAAGTCCAGTTGCAACCGATTCAACATAACCCCTATCAACAAGTGAACGAGAAGTAAAATATGGCGCATAATTTCCGCCATATTGAATACCAACAGGCGTTACACGATTATCAGTTATTACTGTATTACCAGTTAATGTTCCACCTAATTTAATATTTAGATTATCTTTTGTTAAACCATTGGTTGCACCAGTTATTGCATTACTTGAAGATATGAGAATAGTACCACCATTATTTATTACTGTAGTACTACCTGTTCCAAGAATACTTTTAAATTGTAAAGTATTTCCAGTTACACCAGAATAAACACCAATACCAGTACCAACATTTTTACCTTTTATTAATGATGATGAACCAGAAAAATATATAAAACTATCATCATTACTTATATTAACGAAATTCGGTGTCTTCGATTTTAATGTTTTAAATCTAAGTTCACTAAATTGTTTATCTGAAAAAACTGGACTTCCTATTGTAATTGTATTACCAGTATTTAAACTACCATACGCAGTAACTAAAACAGAACCATTATAATTACTTCCATTCCATGTAGTATTTGTATATCCACTACCTGTATATCCAATAATGGGAACATAACTTCCAATATATAAAGTAATATCAAAATTACTTAATTGCCATGCATTTAAACCTTGGTCAAATAACCAAGAAACTGTTCTTGTAGAATTTATATATGCACGTCTAAGTGCTCCATGATATGTTGGTGTACCAAGTCTTACAAATCCTGAACTATCTCGATAATAATTATTATATTCTGAATAATAATCACCCTCATATATACCAAAACCAGCACCACTTAAATTAAGCATTTGTATACCAGTTTTTCCACTAAAATATCCAATATTTGTTCCGCCAGTAACATTATTAATATTTGATGTTGAACCAGTAATCGTTTTTAATATTAAATTCGTTGTATTATTTTTAAACCAATAATCAACATTATTAATATTAACAGTTAACCCAATATATCTTTCACTTGAAGGAATTATTGAAAATACTTCAGTTGTTGCTGAATATGGTAATGGACTACCACCAATAGTTCTTTCGCTTAAATATCGTTTATCAATTGGTAATGGTGCAGAAACTTTTATATTTGTATTTAATTGTGTTGCCATTTTTTAACTATTTTTAAATGTTATATTATAAGGAGTAATACCAGCTATTGTACTTGTAGGATAATTACTAATGTAAAAATTATAATTTACTCCTGTCCAACAAGAACTTGGAGAATTTACTAATACTGATGTTGGTACATTAAATAATCCACCGGGTATTGATTCTGTATTTGTTGTTGGAGCATTTGAACCTTCCCATTTGGTCTTTATTGTTGATATTGTAGGAACTGCAAGCCAAATATATTTACTTGTAACATTATAATTTACAATAACGTTATTACTACTATCAGTTACACATTTATTTCCTGTTGTAAGTAATGCCGAACCAGCAGTAGGAGCACTTACACTATTTCCATAAAAATATGGATAAATACCACAAACCACCACACTAGATGATATACTTCCAGCAGGACATGTACAACCTATTAATAAACTACCATCACTATTTATAGGAGTTTGACCTGAAGCATATGTAGCAACACCAGATGCAGTATTATTACCCGATGTTATTGATATACTTGGCATTATACATGTATTATTTATACCAGAATATTGGTTACCACCAATATTCGTAAAAGTATAACCAGTTGCTGCACCAGTTCTTACTGAAGGACCTCCACAATATACTGGAGATACAACACCACTATTAAAATTTATTATACCAATAAATGCAATATTACAACCTATTTCAAAAGTTGTTGTTGCTGGTGATAGAGATAGTGAACTACTTGGTGGTATTAAAGAAGGACTAATTACTGGTGCAACTATCATTTGAATAATACAAGATAATTGACAACCAGCAATTGCTGTACTTGAATTCAATCCACCAACACTACATGTTGTAGGTGATGCACCATTATATATTGTTGAACCACCACTTGCAGATGATTGTGCTAATGATATTACTTTTGTAGTATCACAATATGTTAAAACATATCCATTTGTTGATGATGATGCACCACTTGCAGTAATTAATACGTTAGTTCCTGCACCATCAGTAAGTGTTAAACCAGATGTGGTTGCTATTTGTGTTTGACCATTTAAAGTTAAAGTGCTGCCACTCAATTGTTTAAATTGTTCATTTTCCAAATTTGGACGACTGAAGAACGGCATATATTTAATTATTTACATTTATTATATAATTTTATTTTCAAAAAGGAGCTATCTTAATGACCGTACCCCTAATTAGCAATCCAAACTTTTTTGTTTGGTTTTATTTATAATAAATACAAATGAAATGGATTAAAAACAATATAAAATAAAAATCCCCATAAGAAATATTTCTTATGGGGATTTGATATACCAAATTTAATTTTATAAAATAAATCTTTTAAAATTATAGATTTTTCATTAGTAGCGGTGGATAGATTCGAACTACCGTAAACCTTATTGGGGACTCCTGCTTATGAAACAGGCGAGATGACCAACTTCTCAACACCGCAATATTTTTAATGATGCAAAATTAATTAATTTTTTAAAATAAATACATAAAAATTTAAAAAATTAAAATATTTTAATCATCCTTTATAACTCTCTGATTTTGACGTGCTTTATTCAAAATATTAAATATGCTTTTTTCATTTTCTTGTGGTTCATCAATATCAATTAATAATTTAGTTTCCAATTCTTTTATATTAATATTTTTATTTGTTCTTTCAATTAATGGTTTTAATGATAATTTTTCTTCCTTAATTTCAGTATTTTTTTCAACAACAATATTATTTTCTTTAATCAAAATTCCCGGTGGAGTAATTTTGATTAACTCTAATGGCTTTTTTATATCTTCTAATTTCACTTCTGGTTGATTAATCACATTAATTGTTGTTTTACCAGATTCGCCATTCCATTCAAATGGTTCTTTTTCTTCATCCTTTTTTATTTGTTCTTCATGAAATATTGCTTCAGGATGAATTATTTCTTCATCTGATACTTCAACTACACCATTAATTTCCAGTATTGCTTCATTGGCAATGTCAATTATTTGTTTAATTTCATTATATTTTAAATCAGTTCTTGTTGTACTAATATGAATATTTTCTATTTGTTTAACAGGAACACCATGTATCTCACCTTCAATTTCTCTTCTCATTTGTTCAATAAAATCACTACTTTCAGTTTTAATTGGTTCAATTTTGACAACAATTTCTTCTTTTTTTACAATGGGTTCATCGATATCAGTTTTTATTACAATTTCTTTTACAGTATTTTGTTCAGTTTCGAATTCAGAATTGTTTTGCAATAATCCATTAATTTCAGCAGGAGATAAATTTACAACATCATTTACTGTATTAGGCACAGCATCATAAACTAAATCAGCCACATTTTTAGAATCTTCAGCAAGTTGACTAATAACAGCATGCATTTTATTTGCAGTATTTTCAACATTATTTACATCATTTTCATCATAATGTTTCAATTTATTCTTTACTGGATATTTTGGGTCAGTTATAATAATTTGCATTGTATCATTATTAAAAATACAATCTTCAAATGTTTGTCCGTCTTTACAAAATCTTGCTTTAATAATTCTAATATTAGCAAAGTTTGCTTCTTGTTGTTCTTTAGTTTTAGCAATACTCATAAAAAAATGTGCTTTTTGAACTCTTTTAATACTACCACCAGTTTGCTGTGCTTCAACATATTCAGCACCAAATCCTCCACGTCCAGTTTGTAACGCTGACCATGCAGGTATATCAAAATCACTTGCAAGTGCTTCAAATGCTTTTACTATTTGTAATTCAGCTTCAGTTCTGTCTGGTGATTTCTTGTGTGATTCTAAGCAATCAAGATAATCAAGTACGAGTATATCAAATTTAAAACCATATTTTTTCTGAAAACCAATCATCCAATTTTTAATGTCTATCATAGTGGTATTTTCCTGACTGAATTTTTTAATAACCAATCTACCCTTACCTACTAATGATTTTGCCTTTTCATTTGCTATTTTAATAACTCTTACATTTTCTTCTTTATCATCAAGTTTACTTAATGCAGATTTTGCCCAAATAGTATAATGTTTACGTTTAATTTGGTCTTTTGTGTCTTCAAAAATTATTTGTGCAACATTTTTTTCTTGTTCATAAGCAGTATTGGCAATAACTGTAAGAGCGGTACTTTTACCAGTACCACTCGGACTTAATATTAAACCAATTTCACCCTTACCTAAACCCCCACCAGTTAATGAATCTATTACACCAATTCCTGTTGGTATTGGTTGTCTAAATTCTTTTCTCATTGCTTTTTCAATACCTTCAGTTACTTCTTCACAATCATCTTCATCTTCACCAATATGTGTAATTTTTTGAAATTTCTCTTCAATTGCTGCAATTACATATTTACTTTTAATTTCGCCATTTTTTACTTTATCAATAATACCTTCAGCTAATTTACGATATTCTTGTTGTTTAATAAATGAATTTGTGGATTTTTGTATAACATCACCATCATAAAGCATTTGTTTATTGATAATTCTTTCATTCCAAAGTTCAATACGTTTAATTATCGCAAATAATGATTCTTCTTCAATTATATTATTTGGCGTTTTATATTTATTAATTGCTTGATGAATACTTTGATTCTGAAGGTTTGGAACTTTTTCAAATTCTTTAAGATACTCTAAAATAATAATTAATAATTTTCTAAGATTAGGGTCATCAAAATATTCAATTGCTAAATCAGGTAATATTTTTTCTGCAAATTCAGGTTCAACCAACAATTGCCACATAAGATGTTGTTGAAATTCAGGACCTAAATATGATGATAGTGTATTTTCTGTTATATCTGCCATTTTAAAATATGTGTATGAAAAATCATTATTGTTTTAATTAAAACAATAATGATTTTATTATTTTTCTCTACTTACTTTTACCTAAATTTTCTCAACAATTCTTCTCTTTTAGAAGTAGAGAGTTCTCTGATTTGATTTATTGATAAACCCCTGAAATTAATCAAGTCATAATCATCCCACATATTTTTAATATCACTCTTTTTTATTTTATTGAAAATATCATCAGCAATATCAACAACAGCATTAGTTAAATCAACTGACCATCTTGCAACAGGATTAAAACCATCAACATAAAACGTTCGTTCAACTATTGGGTTATTATTAATGTAAAAACCAATTTTACATTCAACACCTTTAATTGTTTTTTCTTCTATTTTTTGTATAATAGGCATTGGATTATAACGCATTTCATTTTTATATTCAACCAAAGTTTTTTGATGATATGCATATAAATCATATTCATAATTTTCAGAATCTGGAATACTTGTATCGATTCTACCTACTTCAGCAAGAACATCATAATTTCGTTTTGATAAAGTTTTTTGCAATTTTGTTATTGCACGTGGAAGTATATCTCTAATATCTATTGAATACCTCGTAAACGGATTAAATTTATCTGCATTAAATACTTTTTCACATAACAAAATGTTTTCTTGGTATAGTGAAAATCTAAATTCGTTATTGTTTTCTTTTTCGCTCATTTTGATTATTTTTAAATTGTTAATAACTATGACAAATATAATATGAATCTACTAAAAGTAAAAGACTTTTTATAAATTACCTTTATTATTTTTTATATACTCTGTAAGTAATTGTTTTTCATTCATAATAACTGTATAAAATGGTTCAACATATTGAACAAATGTACTACCATACACTGATAAGAACTGGTCTTCATTCATCATTTTAAGTAAATTTGTGCTTCCTCGACCTTCTGGAGATAATGGTATTTCTAATTGTTTAAGTTCTTCAATCGCTTGTTCATTAAGCATTGGTTCTCTCAAATTAACTAGTTGAAAATTTGTTTTTAATCTTTCAACACCTTCTGGACTTATTAATTTTTCTAATGCTTTTAATGGTTTCTTTTTATTGGCAATTCGTTCTTTATTTATTTCATCTGCTCTTCTACAAATTTCCCTAACACTAATATGTTTGAATTTCAATTCAGGAAAATGTTCTAATAATGTTTTTTCACCAATACCTTCAATACCTTTAATATTATCGGCATCATCACCACATATTATTTTTAATACAAGTGCATTCGAATAATGATGATTAAAATGCATTAAATAATTAGAACGAGTTACTGGTTGGTCAATGTTTGGAAATATTATTGTAATATTTAAATCCAATAATTGTGCAAAATCTCTGTCATTTGAATATAAAAATATTTCTTCTTTATTATTATATTGAAGACAATATGCAGCAATCAAATCATCTGCTTCTATATCATCTACTTCAATTTGTCTAATAAATAAATTTTCAAGATAATTTTTAATTTTAATTCGTTGATATAATATTGATTCTTCTTTCTCTTTTTCTCTACGAATTTCAGCATCACTCATTTCAATTTTTTCATACCATTGTTTTGATTTTCTGTTAGATTTATAGCTAGGGTCTATTTGGTGGCGCATAATACCAGAATTAGAAGAGTCCCAGACCACGACAGTCTTATTTATCATATGTTCTTTAATCTGCTTTCTTAGTGTCGTTAAAAATTGATATAGCCCGCCGAGATGGATGCCCTTACTATTATATATATCTTTTGCACCATGAAATGAACGTTTCAACAGATAAGAACCATCAATTAATAATGTACGGATTTTCATAAATTAGTGCTTATGCTAATATCTTCCAACCAATTATTTCTACTTGCGATTACATATGCTGTTTTATAATTTTTTTTAAATTCGTTCCAATTTTTACACATTTTCGCATGAGAAATACACATATCTTTAGTCCAATACCCATTAATTTTACGACCATTAGTCATATATTTTTCAAAATCTTTTAACCAATTATTTTTACATGCAACACAATATGCGGTAACAGCATACCGTTTTACTTCTTTTTTTGATGAATATTTTTTAAACTCTGTCTCACACATTTCTTTTGTCCAATATCTACGAGGTTTAATTTTCAACGGGATGGTTGATAATATTTCATCAATCCATCCATATCTTCTTGAAGCATCATATGCACCCCCACTAAAATGTGAAAAATCACTACGATTTTCATATTTTTTTGCTTCATTAATACACATTTCTTTACTCCATTTTCTAACACTACCAACACTACCAGTTTTTACTTGATTTAATATAATCCAATTATTATTTCTATAATCATTAACGTATTTTTCTTCTAACATAATTGCAATATCAACATCAATAAAATCTGTTAATTGTTTAAATTCCGGAATTAATCCTGATTTATTAATATATTTTGTTACTGAATCCGTTTTACATTTTTTTCTATCATGAATTCTTTTTTCTATATTATACGTAATACCCACATAAACATGATTATCTGAAAATTCATATGCATATACACATTTGTGATACCTATTACCTATTTTCACCATATGTGAAGAAACATCATTTATCCATTTATTTTTTATGGATGCATTATATGCACTACCAGATTTGTTTTTAAATTCTATTTTCGTATTATATTTAAGTGCTTCAATTCTACAGTTTTCTTTTGACCAAAATCCAACAGGCTTAATTTTTATCATGTGTTTTGTCACATCTTTTAACCACCCATTATGTCTTGAAGAAATGTATGCACCACCCGACCCCTTTTTAAAATCAACAATTCTAATATATTTTAATGCTTCTTCTTTACATTTTTTATATATCCAATATCCATTAGGTTTTCTATTATCTAATAAAAAATGCGAACATAATTCACTAAACCATTTTTTTCGTAAAATCTTATTATAGATATTTGGAGATTCTAATCCCATTTGATGTCTATTTGTAAATTTTAATGCTTCTTTTTTACAAACATCATATGTCCAATATCCTCTAGGTTTTTTCATAATAATAATAATAAAAATTTTAAATATTATTCAGCTTTTTCTATAATATCAAATACTACTTTTCCATCAGTATTTTCAATACGTTCACCTGTGCCAATATCATCAACATTTAAATCATCATTACCAAATAAATTACGAAAATATAATATATTTTTCTTTTTATATTCTTCAACACCTTCAGGAGTTATAAATCCTTGTGGTACTGAAATTATTGACCCTTCCATCGAAATACCACCAAGCGGTCCATCTATTTGATTTTTTAATACATTAACTTTTACTGACACACCATATGATATTTCACGTTTTTTTGAAATAGCTGTAATTTTCTTAACACCTTTTGACACAATACCACCAAAATAATACTGCAATCGAGGCGTGTATTCCCATGTACGTCCACCTTTCATAGTAATTGAATTATTCATTGCATCACGACCAATTTTCTGAACAACAAATACTGTATTTGTATATTGTTTTGTTGCTTTCCTACTATTTGGAATAACATCATTAAATAAATACATAAATTCTTTTTCATACGCACCTGCATTCCAAAAATTGGAGTCTGTTTCATTTTTTTCTGCAGCATTAATTGTTTTATTGCAATTCAACGTACCAATTGAGTCAATTGCAAATGCTAAATCAAATGGTAAATTACCATCGCTTTGTTCACGTAATAAGAAACGAACACAATTCGCTAAATCTTCAATTGAAGCATAATTTCTATTTTTATCTAAAACTCTTCCAAAATGTTCTAACAGATATTCATTATCAATAAAAATATGTTCTTTATCCCAATCAAAACCCATTGTAGTTAATCGATATTTACTTAAGTTATTTTCTAAATCAATTATTATTGGAAGCAATCCCATTTTTTGTGCATTAACAATACCTAACGCTACTGCAGTGGATTTTCCGCTATTAGAAAATCCGCAACATGCTGATACGTAGCCCTTTGGGAAGCCCGGAATTCCAGTTACCTCCTCCATAGCATCATCAATTTTTATCCATTGTAGTGGTTTATCTGGAATATCTTCAACTCCTACCTTCTTTTTAAAATTTTCAAGACTAAATGTTTTTTTTGCTGTTGGTTTTCTCACCAATTCATTTGAAGGTACTTCATTTTCTATTTTTTTTGCCATATATTTTTTATTTATATTAAAGAATATAAGGAGAACTTATATTCTCCTTATATATAAATTAATTAATTTTATTTTTTAAAAAGGAAGGTCCTCATAATCTGAATTATCACCCGATTGATTTTCATCTTCAGTAATAACATCTTTTGCTGTTTCTGCAAGTGTTTCTTTTCCTAAATCAGTTGCATCATCTTCATATTTGCCAACTTTTGATTCAGTAATATTACTTATAGTAACTCTTGGATATTCATCATCCAAATCTGAAGCATATTCAAAATTTTCTTCAGTTGCATCAAGATTACGAGTACGAGTATTGGCTGCTGCTTCCAAGTCAGGACGACCCGGAAATACCCAATGTTTATTATTTGCGTCAGTATCATCCCAATAAGGATTTGTACCATTAGCCACAGCTTCAAGAAATTCAAATGGTGGCATTCCCGGTGCTTGTTTTGGTTTAAATACATCTCTCCATGTAATATCATCTTCAAGCCATGCTCTTGAAACTAATGAATCATTACTTAATAATGACTTACCTTTTGCTGTGATTGCAGAAATTGCTTTATAAACATAACCATTAAATTCACTATCTGTCATAGTAAGACTTAAATCAGTACCATTATTTGGGTCAGAAAAATCTGCTTGATGATTTGACATATAATCTTCCAAAATTGGAAGTAATTTATCAAGAGTTCCTTGATTTTTATAATTATGTTTAAATCTCCAAAACTTAACACCATCTTTTTCTACACCCTTATCAATACCACGAACAATATAAAATTTCTTGGCTTCCCATTTAATGGCTTCCCTATAAATTTCATCATTCTTAGCTTTAATTGCTAACTGTGCATCATTCATATTTTCCTTTTTAATTCCTTTTAAGGATTGGTCTTGTTTCGTAAGCCATTTTTTATTCCTTGCACAAAGAGGACATGGTGCAGGTACAAGAATAGGACTACTAGTTGCTTGGTCTATCAATGGCTTATTATCTGCTCCCAATTTAGGAACTTTAGGGTCATTGTGAGCAGGACAGTAAATTACTGTACCGTGTTTCTTTTTTCCACCAGTTGCATTGGTAGTAACCACATGAAAAAATGCTTCTTCAATATGTTTTTTACCGGATTTAGGTGGGAGAATTCTGAAGATTTCTTTAGCTTTACGTGGTACAAAGTACTTTGCTAAAAGGTCTTCACGTGATTTTCTTTTGTTTGTTTGAGATTGTTTTTTCTGATAAGAAGTAAACATTTTTTTTAAATCTGACAAATCACCACCTTGGGTGTTTGTCGTTGAATTTTGTTTTTCCATTTTTTAAATTTAAATTACAGTAAAGTTATTTTTTCAATTATAAAAATTGCAATACAAATATATTTCACATTTTAGATAAATACAAGAGATTTTAAAAATAAACTTTTTTATGTTTTATACATTAACTAAATTATCTGAAACTATTGTAAAAGAAAGTGTTTGTTTATTTTCATAATAATTACCATTTTTTAATCTTATTTGTAAATGATAATCTTGAGGAATTAACCATGATGTATCGAGATTAAATTCATAACCAGTATTTGTTCTATTAACAGATGTAAATGGAATTACATCGATTTCATATTTACTACCAACAGTTGTAAATAATCTATATTCAATATCCAAAGGTAAGAAATTATTTTGATTGGCATATAATTCTTTTATTGTTAATTTTATTTTTTTAACCACACCTGAAGTAATGTTTTCTCTTTCACCGATTCCCCAAAAATAAAAGAAATAATTATCAAATTGAATTTGATTCGATTGGTCAAAAGTATAATATTTATCTGGTGATATTAAATAAAATTCTCCAGTATGTTCACTTTGTCTACCATTTATTGTAACAGTCCAAACATCTTTAAATAATACTGCATCTGGATATGTATCAGAATCAACAAAATAATTTATTTTATAAATTCCTTTACTTACATTAACAATTGATGTTCCGCTTAATGTATCAACCAAGTTATCTTCATAATCATAGATATCAACCTTATTTATTATAATATCCTGAGAAAAAGCACCAATATTTACATATAAATATAAATCATTACTTTTATCTAAATAAAAATAATTCCTATCATCAATTATTGTATCATCAATAATTGTTTCAATATATGGTTCATACCATGTATTAGTATTCTTTGCATGAAAAGCAACTGCTTCTCTATATGTTGTTTCTTGTATTTCAAGATTATCCGGAAATTTAAGACCAAGACCATATGAAGAACCTGTAAATGCTGATGTTCCAGTATAGCCAGTACCAAATAATCTTTGATTTATATAATCGGTAATATCAATATCAAGACTTTCATTTCCCTTTTCAAATCTTTCTGTAGCAATTATTTGTGTTACACCACTAATATATGCACCAGAATTTATCCATAATGTATTTGTTTTTGCAGAATACCAATTAGATGCTTCAATAATTGAATTTGCTATTATTGTATCATTATATATAAAATCATAACCACTACCTTCATCCCAATCTTGATTAATATTAAATAAATCTAAATCAAAACTTGTTGCTCTATTAATTACCTGCGTATATGATTTTTGTCCAAGATATTGCGGGGCATAACTAATTGTATTGGTCATATGTAATATATGTTTTACAATTCTATTTGGATTAATATAACCATCTATAATTCTATTACGCAATTCAGTTAAGTCAATATCAAATATAAATCGACTAACCTGTTTATCTGGTGTACCATATGATACTTCAGTAACTGGATTTTGACTATTATTTGTTTGATTACCAGAAATTAAGGTATTGTTTTTATTAAAATATGACCTAAAGAATCCCATTTTTCTTTTCTTATAAATACCTAAGAAATAAAAAAGACTACTTATTATTGTAGTCTTTATTTTTTCTTATTTAAAAACAAATATTTCTTGTTTCCTTCGTTGTTTTTCATGCTTTGAAACATCATGGTGAATTTTATTAATTGTTTTATTATAATTTTTATGTGCAGTATGTTGTAATCTATTTTTTGAATAACATCCAATTAATAAAAATATAAATAATATTACAAATATAAAATTAACTATTTTTAAATTTAGTCCAAAGTTCAAAATATTCCTTTTTTTCGCCATCATTTAATGAATTAATATCTTCTTTTTCATATTCTTGATATTTCTTTAAACTATCATTATCTTTTGTATTAACATTAGAATTTGAACCAATTGTTGATTGTGCACCATTTGTATTATTATTTGAACCAACTACTGATTGTACACCACTTGCGCCAACAATATTTTCTTCAACTTTAATACCACGTTTAGTTAGAATTTCTCTTGCTTCTTCTTTTGTCATACCTCCCATAATATCTGCCATTGCTCCCGGCATTTTTATTGTCTTCTTTGCAATTTGAATTTGATGCCATGTTGCCGGGTCTTTTTGTTTTAAATCACTTTCAATATCTTCTTTAATTGCAGGAATTTCTTTATTATCTTCTGTATCATCCCCAACATTCTTTGGTTCATAACCAAGTAATATATCTGTCATTTCTTCATCATCGTTATTTTCTTCAGGAATATTCTCACCTTCAGCATCTTTTGCTGCTTCTGCTTGTGCTGAATCTTGTGGTGTATCTTTAACCGTATAATAATCAGGCGTTTCTGATAAATGGTCTAAAACCACCTCAATAGCTACTAATGGGTCATCAGTATGTTCTTTTTCGACCTCAAGACCCTTTATTACTTGGTCTGCATCAAATTCAAGTGGTGATTTACCATCACCTTTACCACCAATAAGTACTTCACCTTGTTCTTCTTTATCCTTTGCTAATTTTTCGATTTCCTCATTACCGTTTGCATTTAATTCTGGTGTTTCTTCAGGATTTTCTTTTTCATTATCAAATGGTTGATGTGACATTTGTTCGTCATCTTCATTCATTTTTGATAAATCATATTGTAAACCAATATAACCAATTCCTGAATTCCATGACATTATATAACCATCTTTTTCATAAGTTTGGTCTTCAGTACCATGTCCCAATTCTTGACTACCTTGATGTTCACCCGGATAATGCCATTGTTTGAGATATTCCAATGCTGCATCTTTACCCTTTGTATTAAGTATTTCCAAAGGTTGATATGCTTCATCACCTTGTAAAAATACAACTTCTTCATATTTATCTTGGTCAATACTTTCACTAACCCCTGTTTTGATTTTTAATTTTTTTGTTTTATGTTTTTTTTTGGGTTTTGGATAATTTGTTGTTGTTTTAATTTCTCTTGGAATACCCATTTCTTCAGGATAATCTGTTTCATTTAATTCTGCTAAACCTCTATTATATATTTCCAATGACACAGCTTTAACTATTTTTATATAATCTTCTTTTGATATTTGATTTTTTTTAGCACCTAATTTCATATCAACATATTTTTTAACAAAATTAATAAATTCTTCTTTCTTTTCTGGGCTTAATTGTTTCTCATAAGTTCTTGAAAGTATATCTGTTGCATCTAAATTTTCTAAAAATGGTTCTGCCATACTTGGGTATACTCTTTTTTTTCCAACAGCCATATGACTTTCAGGGTCTGGTTTCTCTGAAGCAGAAGGATTTATTTTATCAATTTCTGCCAATATTTGATTTACTGTTGGTGCTGAAATACCTCTTGCAATCAAATTATCATATGCTTGCATAATTATTTTTTCCTTTTCTGGAGAAATCGGTTCTTCAGGTTCTGATGGTTTAATATTATCTGGATTAACGATTTCTGGTTCATCATCAGTAGAAATATCAGTATTACTATAATCTGGTGGTAAATCCAAAACATCACCTTCAGGTTGTTCTTCTTCTGGATTATATTCTTGTATTTCACTTACATATTTTTCTAATTCAGGTGAATTAACTCTTACTTCAGGATTTGTTGGTTTTTCATCAGCATATGCACTAAGTGTTTGCATTCCAATAGTGGGATTTATATCCATTTCTTCAAGTTTTGTAAGAGTTTTATTATCTTGTTTTACTTTATAACCATTACTTCTCAAAAATTCATCTGCTGCTTTTCCTTGTAAATAAGCAACATCAGGTCTTTGCAAAAAATCATCTTTTACAAAAATAGTTGGTTTTTTTGGATATAACCTCCATGCTTCTTCACCAGTATCTTTTTTTGTCCCTCTAAGAAAAACAGCTACTTTAGTTCCCGTACCTCCATCCCACAAATGTACTGCAACTATTTTTTGAATTTCTGGATTAATATTATTTATATTTCTAAATGTTGACATTTCTTTTATATTATATGAATCAATTTTCTTGATAGCTTCTTCATATAGTTCATCAACTTCTGGTTGTTCAGATTCAACATCAACATATTCACTAACAATATCAACCAATTCTTGACTATGTTGAGCATTGAATTGTTTTAATGCATTTACATCCATTTCAATAGTTTGACCACCATTTTTTGTATTAAATGTAAAACTATCTAATTGTACTGAATCAACATTAAATACACCATCTTGTTCACTTTGACTTGAAGTAACTTTGAATTTTAAATTAACATAATTACCACCCTTATCAATACCAATTATTTCAACAAAACTTTCATCGCCATTAGCTTGATTATTGACATGTTGAATATTCAATTGATTATTTTTTAATTCTTGAAAAGTATTTTCAAGAACAGAATTTGAATTATTATTTTGTACAATTTCTTCATTCAATTGTATTTTATTGACTCTTTCGAACATTTCGATGAATCTGTCTTTGCTGCCAATTTGTGTAATTATTTTCATATTTTATATATTTCACTCAAAAATTATTGAATTCATTTTACCGAATTCTCTCATTAATGCACCTGCAAGTGCATTTGCTTCATTTTCATGTTTACTACCAGTATTATTAGAATCTGTTTTTAATTCTCCCTTTAAATATTGCCAATAATGTACTAATTCATGTGCCAATGTTCTCAAAATATCAGCTAAATTTCTATTAGCTATAACAACTCTAATTTCTTTTTTCTCTGGTGTAAATTTTCCAAAAGAATGCATTGTCTGCGCCTCTTTTTCATCATCTGATAATATAATTTCAGGTAATTCTTTACTAAATTTTAATTTTTTACCAACAAATTTTACAAAGTCATTAATTACTTCTATTTTTTTTTCTTTAGGAAGTAATGCTTCATTTAATCCCATTTGACCAACTTTCTGCATCATTTCAAAAAGTCTATCCTTTGAGCCATATTGGTGAAAAACTCTCATTATATTATATTAAATCAAACTATTAAAACTATCTTGCACATCAGTCTTAGACTTTTGTGGTAAATCATCAAAATCTGCAACAAAAGTACCATCAGGCAATTCTTTTATTCCTTTTTCCATTTCCTGATTACGTTTTTCATTGAACCAATTTCCCGACCAAAAATCATTTAAATTAAAATAATAAGGATAACTTACATTAGTTTTGCTCATAAGTTTTTCAGTATTCGTAGGTTCACGAACTTCCTCAACATCAGTATTAAGCGTTTCTAATTTACTATTTAAACCTTGAACAATATTATTCAAACCTTCTAATTGGTCATGAATACTTTTCATGGCTTCAATATTATGTTTTATAATTTCGTTTTGAACATCATTAACTTGATTATCTGGTTCAGGAGCACCCATTGGATTCACCATAGTATCTGGAGTTTCACCCGTCATAGGTTCTTCCGGTGTTTCACCACCAGTCATAGGTTCAGCAGGAATTTCACCACTATCACCGCCAGTTTTATCAAAAGCGGGTACTGGCGCATCTACACCAATAGGTTTATCATTTGAGGGTGCTGGAGGTTGTTCCCCGCCACCCGGTTTTTCTGCATTTTCTTCATCACCAGCTTCATTAGTTAATACAGGGACAGTATCAAATTCCTCATTACTACTAATTAAAGAATGATATTTAGGGGATTCGTTGATTTTATAATCTACACGATATTTAATCTTTCGAATTTCTTCTGAAAGATTTTTTTCTTCTATTTTCTTCATAATATATGAATGTTATTAATATACTTCACGAAGAAGTTGCTTTCCATTTTCAGCAATAATTATTTTATCAACACGTTCTATGATAGTAAAATCAGATTTTATTATTTTTTCTTTATCTTTTTTTACTTTCTTTTCTAATTCTTCATTAGTTATAGGGGTTTCAACAAAATCTTCAAGTGCTTTTTCTATTTTATTTTCCATAATATTTATTTTTTAATAATAAATACTATGTTATATCTATTTTGACAATATCACAACAAGATATCTTTTAAGAAAAGTAAAATTTGGAAATAATTTATAATATGATTGATATATGCTACCATCAATATCATCATATGTTGTTATTGTTCTTAATGACAAACTATTTTTAATCGCTTCTATATTAAATAGGAAAAACTGAAACATGTTTAAATTTATACCATATATATTATTATCACATAATAAATATATCATTTCGTTTCTGAAATTATAACTTGCTTTAATGTTTTTAGGAAGAACATCCATGATGTCTTGAACATCTTTTAATTGGAAAAAAATTGGGTCTAAGTTAACATAAGAATATTTTGGTGTAAAATACAATTGTGGAGCAAAATTTACAAAAGAATCCACTCCTTTAACATGGGATGCCTTACCTTCTTCAAAATTACATTCCCAATATAGTTCATTACTTATAATTCTCTTTTTAAGAATATCCGCATTTTGAATTATAAGATTATCGGGATTGCTTGCTTTCATAAATGACCAACCCACATATAATGTTGGTATAGTTTTGTCTAATGTATCATATATAATAGGTTCATTATAATAATTTATATAATCAACCTTTGTATGATTTACTAATTCTTTTTCAAAAATAACATTAGCGATTTTCATATTCTAATTTTTTAATAATAAATACTTTAGTAAAATAATTGTCTTTTATATTAAATAATCTTTATATATTTCCAAATATTTATTATGGTTTGATGTTGAGCGTTTTCTAATAAAACTATATTGTGGTGATATAAAAAATGTGTCCCAAACACTTCCCCAATCTAAATATGTATTCTTATTATCTTCTTTAAATACATCAATAATAACTTTTGTTGGCATACTTGCGCTAAACAAATAATAATTATCATTGGATAAGTTATTAATTTTTATAATTTCTTTAATAATATTATCCTTATCCAAATAACAATTTTTTAATAATACTTCAACATACGTAAAATTAAAAAATCTACATAATTCCTTAAGATAAAAAGGACCGACAATTATAAGTTTTTTTGTTTTTAATGTTTCTAATAATTGTATAAATTGTTCAGGATTCTGTTCATGAGCAATTCTAATAAAATCTGTATGTAAAAAGGTAAGTTCAGAATTTATTAGCTTTAATTCATTAAGTATATTTTTGACATGTGGTAATAAATTATACCAATAATCAAAAGATTCTAAAACATAATCTTCATTATATTTATAACTCAGCAATGTCTGTCTTAACTCAATAGACATTTTAGGAAAATATTGATGACCATCACAATTGGTAGAATTTGGAGAATTTCCAATTATTGCGATTAATTCACCATCATTATATCTTGAATATTTAAAATGTTGATTAAGTTTTATTTTATTTAAAAAATAATCAAATTCCTTTTTATAAAATAATTCACTCATGTTTAAATACTTGTGTAGTTCTTGGCTGTCGCATAAAATCTTGATTATTTAAAATTCCACTTAACATAACATAATTTAATTCAGGATTTTTCCACAATACAAAATTTGCAGATAATTGGTCACTACTTGAGTAATGTTCGATTTCATTCCACCATTCCTTAAAAAATTTTATTGTTTTTTCATTATTTTTAAATAAAATAACTCCAGATGAAATCAAACCATTACTATAATCATATCCTAATTCCGCATAACGATTTCGAATAATATCAACCATTTTGGTAGATTCTCTCTTACTGTTAATAACTCTCTCAAATTCCTCTAAAATATTTAATGTGTCTGGATGTTTTAAAAAAACAATATCTTTATAATTAAGATAATTAAGATAATTATTTATATTATTGGTAATAGTAATTCTTTCATCCAACCATAATAAATTTTCATAACTCAATAAATATTTATAAAAATTTGTTTTAAAATATTTCCCTAATTTAATATTATAAAGGAAATTATTATGATTATTTTCGATATATATTACTCTCCAAAAATCTGATTTAATTTCTTTATTATCAGTAAAACAAATATAATCCCAATCAGGAAGTTTTGTATGCGTGGTTGATAATGGCAAATCATAATCCCCTATAAATGCAGTAAAAACACAATTTTTATTTTGTATTAATTTCATATTTGGTTCTGGTGTTGCACTGCAAATACCATTATGAATGGTTGCACATAGTGATGTAAGATTTTCAGTTCTAAATAATTCTGCATAAGCAATTCCATCATTTCTTTGAATTTCACCAATATTAATTATTTTTACTCTAGTTTTTGCTTTAAAATGAATAATTGGTGAACTAAATGCCATCGCAACTTTATAACCCTGCGAACTTATTTTAGCAAAAATATAATCATCCCCACCAAAAATTGTTAACTGTTTTGGAATATCAGGAATTATACTATTTCTAATCGCAAAATCCCATCCTTGATATAATACATTATTATTATTATTAAATATTGCATATTCAAGATTATTTTTTGATTTTATATAATCATTATTATTTGTTACATGAATTACTACACCAACTGTTGGTTCGTTAATAAATATTTTAATAATATCATCAACAAATGTATTTGATACCACAATATCATTATTTAAAAAGCATAAATATTCATAACCACAAATATATTTAAAATTATTCCAAATATAATTAAGTGGAACATTTTCTGAATTTCTATAAACAAACATATTATTGTTTTCACATTCATTTAAATATTCAAAAGTACCTTGTTCATTAGAATTTTGGTCAAATAAATATATTCTAAATTCTTGATTTATTTGTTTTTTTAAAGAATCAATACAATTTTTTGTTAATTCAAGATTATTTAAATTAACTATTAATATACCCACCATATTAATTAAAATTTTATTATAATTTAAAGTTAATTTCTTTCATAAATATCAAAATAATTACATTATTTTTTTAATAAATTTACTTTTGTAAGTATTATTCCATTATTTATTATATCGTTTATAAATACAAGTGCTTCATCACCTTCTGACCATGACATTAAATAATCACGTATTTTTTTCATACCAATAGTTATATATGAATCATCTGTTGTTGATGCTACACTATTATTTATTTTAATCGAAAAAGAATTTTTTAAATATGTATAATGATGCATATACATTTCAGATATTTTATATGTACCTTCATTCATTTTTCTAACATGGTCTACTAATACAGAAGATTTAATAACTTCAAATCTTCTATTATCAATTTTAAATACACTCGCAACAAAATATGTATCTTTAAAATAATAATTTTCATCATAATAATACGAATAAATTGGAGAATATAATGTATCTATATTATTATCGTACATGAAATTAATTTCAGTAATTAATTCGTTCACATTATATCGCTCATCTGAATCCATTGGCATTATAAATGTGCAACCATTTTTTTTACAATAATCTAAACCAATATTCCTTTTATTTAAAACCCCACGTTCTATATCATTATCATTATTATCATAATAAACAACATCATCAACCAATTTATTATCTATTAAATGCTTTAAAATTTGTTTATTTTCTTCTGGTTCAGGACTTCCATTAAATCCAATTTTTTGGTGAACTATAATGATATAATCAGCATAGTTTTTTATAGATTTTATTGATTTTTCAATCAATTCTAAACCATAAAAGGTATTATACGCAATACCGACTCTAAATCTTTTATATTCCTTATTTTTAAATTTTTTCGATATACTATTATTTTTCCATATATTATTTTTCAATAAAAAATAAATTTTTTTAAACATATCTTTTTCATCATCAAATTCATATATTAAATTACCAAAATAATTTCTTATAGATTTTTCTGATACAATTACTCTTCCATTTATTAATAATTCAAAAAGTCTAACTTGTTCTTGTAAACAAGATTCATAATAATGTAAATTAATAATAATTTTTGAATTAAAAACATATTCATATAAATCATCGCCAAATGCTGAAGGATTCATACATTTTCCAAAATTATAATTTTTATATTTACTACAATCAACTTCTGGAGCAAGTATACAAATATTATATTTATCACATAATAATGATAATATTTTTGCTCTCTTATCGTTAACAGAACCTAAAAATAATAATTCATATTTTGGATTTATAATATTATTTATTTTAATTAAATCCTCTGTATATTCCAAAGGAACGTGTATTATATTATTAAATCCCTCTGCTTTTAAAAAATTAATATTATCTAAATCATAATCCCAAATTTCATCACATTCGCTTAATGATTTTTGTATGTGTTTTGTTCTATTAACAACTGCTCCATTTTTATTATTTATATCATACCATTGACTTTTATTATCATAAAGTTGTTCTAATTGATATATAACGATTTTATAATTTGGATATTTTTCTCGATATTCTAAAATATTAAAATCTATATTATAACCTAAAATAACTAATGTGTTATTATATTTAAATTGATTTTGATATTTAGATAATATCATTGTTCTTACTGCTTCAAAAGGATTATCTTTAATTTGTCGTGTGATAATACACTCCAATGGACAATTAGGTAATTGGATAAATGGTTTTAATGTTTTTTTCGAATCTTGGATATTATGAGAATTACCACCCCTTAATTTAGTACGTTCATCATTAGATAATCTAATATCGGGTCTTGTAATATCATTATTCATTTCTAATTTTTTTTACCTTAATATAATGCTTATTATAATTCTATAGTTAATAACTATTATAATTTATATATGAATATAATATATCACTATGTTTCATATTATATTTTATTATTAAATTAGTTAAAATACTTTGGTCATGCCTATGGTCATTAAATCCATCATAATTATTACCCAAAGTATTTGAAACATCAGTTAAAATACTTTTGTTTTTACAATAATATAACCATTCATTTAAAAAATCTTCATTTTTTTTTGTTTTTTTAAAAACTAATGTACCTGCCTCAATTTGAGGAACATTATGATATATTTCATTATCACATTCCATTAAAACAAAACAATCTTTTTTTGTCCAATATTTATTCAATCCCCATTTAGATGTACCAGCAATCATATAATCATTATCAACCATATGGTTTTTTATTATATTTATAATATTATAATTATTTATACTATCACCAGCATCCATATAAAAAACAATATCACCTTCTTCAATCTTCTTTAACATTTCAATAATAATGTATGGTTTCCATAACCAATATCCTGCCCCCCTTGGCATATCTAATATTTCTTTATTTTCTACATAAAAATTAGTAGTTAATAACCATTCTTTTCTATAACAAAATATATTATCAAAACCAATATTTTTTAATTCAACTAAAAAATATGATTCTCTCTTTTCATATTTTTTATCGCAAAAAAATATTAAATATGTTTTCATTCTTTAATTATTTTTATTCCAGTATCATCAATATGCTCAATTAATGTAAATTCATTAAAGTATTCATCAACCGCTTTTTTAGAACCTTGCCAATAACCATAATCATCAACAATTAAAACACCATTTTTGGATAATATTGGGAATAATACATTTAATTCTTTTTTTGTTGATTTATAAAAATCAGTATCTAATCTCAATAATGATATTTGATTTGGTAAATTTATTTCATTATTTAACGTTTTTTCAACATCCCCGATAATATATTTTATTTTTTCGTTGGGATATTTCGAAATAGATAAATTCTTTTTAACTTCATCAATTAATGAAACACATAGTATTGATTGAAATATATCAATAGCCTTTCTATTGAAGTAATCCATATCTATTTCTTCGGGTTGTGTCATTCCATTAAATGTGTCATATAACCACACATTTTTATCATAAATTTCATAATAATTTAAATACTCTATTATTCCAAGAATATTTCCTCCCTTCCATACACCGCATTCTACAATATCACCAGAAATTTTATTTTTTCTAATATATTCTAAAGAATCAAATAATGCAATAATTCTTTCGACACTTGTCATTGTATATGGTCTAACAATTTCTATAAAAATATTTTTATTCATTTTTTTATTATCATATAACTCGGACATTTATCTTGAGTAAGATACTCAATTTCTAAATTTCTTTCAGCACAAAATCTATTAACAGCATGTTGAACTTCCATACCGTTAAAATCATGCCCCATTATCCAACCATATTGTTTTATTTTATTATAACTATTAATTAAATCATTATATACTGCATTATAAGTATGGTCAGCATCTATATAAACTGCTTGAAGTATATCTGAACTAATATTCGTTAAAAAATCTGTTGTAGTATTTCTAATAATACTCACATTATTTTGTTTTTTATATTTTTTTATTAAATTTTCATATTCAACAAATAAATTTGGTATCGTAATTGCATTTTCACCATCTTTATCTCCCGAAAAGGATGGTCCTTCATTAAAAATATCCACCAAATAAATATGACTTGGCTGAATAATATCTATTATTATTTGACTATAATCCCCTCTAAAAACACCTAATTCTGCAATCACTATTTTTTTCGGAAGTAGTGCAAGCATTTCATTTCTATTTTTTATGTATTTCATTTTAATATTTAATATTATGTGAATTCTTATAATAATGTTTTAATGCGTTTTCCTTATCTAAATATTTGACATTTATTATATCATTATTTAATATGTGATATACAGATAAACATCTTTCTAATTCATGCCCAGCACGTGGTGCTGCTTTAACCCAATAAAAAAAATCTTCTGAATCTGACATATATTTATAAAAAAACTCCCTTTTCATTGTAACATTACTTGTTACACACCACACATCAATATTTTTTTCTTTACTTTTATTTATAATATTAAGTTGAAGATTAGGATAATATTTACTTAATTCTCCAAATTGGATTTCATTATATAAAAAACAACTATTAAGTCCTATTTGTATATAACCATAATAATCTGTTTTATCATCTATATTTAATACTAATTTATCCATAAAATCATTAGATAATATAATATCATATTCAAATAAATTAACATATTTGGCGGTAATTAAATTATTTTTAAATAACACATACCAACCAGAATATGAACACATTTTTGGATAATTTTCTAAATTATATGGTAAATCCTTGGCATAGATTATATTTTTAATATTAAATAACATGTCTGTTTTACCTGTACCTAAAAACACATAGGTATATTCAATGTTCTTAAATATTTTTTCTTCTTCATAAGATAAAATAATGTTTTGGTCATGCACGAATATAAATGTTTGAACATCTTCTCTATTTATCATATTTTATTAATTTTTAGTTTATTTCTTATTTTTTCGTTTAATTAATTTATATTTTCTTAATGAGAATTATACTATTTGTGAATAAAATATAATCAATATTTTTTTCAAAAAAACTTACATTTTCTTTATTTTTCAATATAATTTCTCGATTTCTTTGATATAAACCATTTGTTACACTACCAAAAAAATTTACGTGGTCAACTAATGTTTTAAAATATTCTATTGCTGTTTGATTTGAACCTATATTATATTCTGACCAATATAAACAACACGCATCTTCAACAATATATACGCCACCAGATTTTACACTTGGAAATAATATTTCAAATGATTTAATTTGTTGTGTTGATTGATGTCCGCCATCATCAATAATAACATCAAAATTATTTGGTAATAAGTTGATTATATTAGTATTAATTTGGTCATTAATCAATACTTTAATTCTTTCTTCCTCAAACTTACAATTTATATCAATATCAATGCCATAAATCATAGCATTGATAAAATAATCTCTCCACATTCTCAATGAATTACCACGAAAAACCCCAATTTCTAAAACATTTTTTACTTCATTTTTATTTGAATAAAAAAATTGATTATAAAATTTAGTATAATCATGATGCTCAGATGACTTATCTGTTCCATATTTTAATGCAAGTATATCTAATTCATTCGGATTCATAATTTTATATTATTTTTATTAAAATTATTTAGTATTATTATTGGCTCGATTTTTTTTAATTTTAAATCACCCCATTCATTTAAACCAACTAAATTATCTTCATTCCAATTATTATAAAAATCAATTTGTTTTTGAATTGCAGCATCATTATTATAATTAAGTCTTTTTGCTGCATTTCTTATCTTACTGTCAATGTTCTTTCTAACCAATGTCATATGATGCATTTGTATAATATCTGGTTGAAATATAACATACCTATCATAATTAGGTCTTCTTGTTGGGTCAACAAGCACTGGTGAAGGATAGTCTTGTATAAATGAAACATTATTTCCTTTTATTGGAAAAAATAAACTAACCATAGTATCATGTTGTTTATCAATTAAATACGAAGGAGATTTATAATAATCATTGTAATCTGAAAAACCAACAAAATTTGGATTTTCGTCATACCATGCCAATAATTTAGCGAATTGTTCTTCAACATAAAATTCATCACAATCCATTGACATATGATGGGTACAATATTTTTTTCTTGATAAATTAATACCTAAATTTCTTTTAATTATTTGATTTGAATGCGGTGAAAGCGTTTGTTGATTCTCATAAAAAACCAATTCATCAATTAACCCTTCATTTTTTAATCTATTTAATATTTCTAATAAATTTTCCGAACACTTATTTCCCCAATATGATTCTGTTTGATATACTACAGAAATATAATCAACTAAATCTCTTATTTGAAGTATTGAATCTTCAAGTAATTCTTGACCATCAAAAACATTATAACATATACCGTATTTTGTAAATCCCATATTATTTAACCAATCTAATAATTTTATTTAATACTTCTTTATTTTTTAGATAAAATAAATGTAATCTTTCAAAATAATCCCTATTTAACTTTTCTAATTTATCATTACTTCTATCTCTTGATATTGATTCATAATGATATGCTACTGCATCACAAACTGTGATATTTTTTTTACCTTTAATGAGACAATTCAAATTCAATTCAACATCTTCAAAACATTCAATATATGATTCATTAAAATATCCAATATCAATAAATAGTTGTTTATTAATTAATAGAAATGCTCCTGTATTTCCTAATGAATTATAATTTACACCAGTAAAATAATTATCTGCTTTTCTAAGGTCAGTATGCGTTAAATGTATATTATCGGTTGTATCTCTAACAATTGTAATTCCACAATGTTGTACATCAGCATTTGCAAAATGCAATCTAATTCCAATTGTACCAACATTTTCTTTATTTGCATTATAAATTTCGACACATCTACTTAATACATCATTTAATAATTTAACATCATCATTACAAAATAAAATTAATTCAGTATCTTCAGATACATGATTTCTCACCATATCATTATTTATTTTACCAAAATTATAGTAATCATATCGAATTAATTTAACTTTATTACTTAATATCTCCGAATATCTATTAATAATATCAGGACTACTACCAGTATCAGCAATAAGTATTTCATAATTCTCATAATTAACACATTCATTCCATGAATTAATATTATTTTTAATTAAATTAAAATTATTTTTTGTTGGTATAATTACACTAACTTTTGGCTCTACCGTTAATTTAGAAATAATATCTTTATATTGCGGTGGTAATGATAATGGTAATTCATCTTTATATTTTTGAGCAAATTGAATTCTATTATTTTCCCATTCTTGATTGGTCATACCTATAGATTTATGTAAAATTCTAATTGAAGTAGTTACTCCTATATTACAACCATCGAGGTAGTTGGAAGTAATCATTGGAATTTCATAAAAATGAAATCCTTTAAATTCTTCATCAAATTTATGTATAATATTATTACAATCAATAGCCATAAATACACCATCAATAACTACAACTTCTTTTACATTGGGTATTTCTTTAGAATATTCACTAACCCACGTACTAATACCATTCGTATGTTCTACTATTCCAAACATTTTACTTTTATCGGTCCACCAACAGCCATTTTCATTAAGAAAAGTTGTACCAGCCACTCCAATAATATCAAAATTAGTGTTATTGAATTTATTTAATAATATTTTACCCCAATTTTTTGTTTTTATTATAATATCTGGATGGCAGAATACCATAATTACATTATCTTTATTATAATCGACAATTGCTTTATTATACACTTCAGTAAGAGAATATTGATTATAATTAGTGTAACATAATATATCATGATTAACACCAATAGTATTATGAATATGATTTATAAATTCATTATTTTTTTCATCTCCCAAATGTGATGAAAATACTACTATTATTTTATTTTTCATCATTAATTAAGGTAAGTTTAGCTCTTTTAGTAAAAAATTTAATTTCTTTATTATCATTATTAACTTCAATTTCAATGATTGGATAATGTGTGCTATAAGGTGTATTATTAAATCCATTAAATTGTAATATTTCTTCTACTGCAACAGCAGTATAATCATTAGGTAAATTTTTTAAAATATCTATAAATTCACCTAATTTTAATGGTTTTGTTATGAAATAAGATTCACTTACTTGGCGATAATTTATTATACTTGTTTTCATAATTACAGTTTTAATAACTGCAAACATAATGAATTTAAATTAGAATGACAAGTGTTTTTATGTTTTATATGCTGTTAATATTGCCTCATAATCAGCAATTGCTTTATTAAGTGGAAATGGTATACGAATTAAAGTTTCATCAGGAATATCAAACTCACTTGTATACATATAATTTCCATAAAGTATTATAAAATCATAGAAGGGATTTCCATAATATTTTTGTGATAATTTATCTAATCTACTATATGCACTATTCCAATATTCATATTTATCACTTGGATTAATAGGTAAATTCACAAATGGCATTTGGTCTATTGTACCATCAGAATTTTTTAATATTGAATATCTATCATAATCTTTGTACGGCATTATTTTGTATTTTGTGTTTGTAATGTATTATTTACTGTATTTGAACTTGTTGTTGAAGTATTGGTTGATACTCCACCCTTATAACTTGTTTGTGCCGATGAAACTTTTGAAGGACGAGCATACATACCATTTTTACTAAATGTTGAATTTGCATAGTAATTAAATGATACCGCATTTTGTAATGCATCGATAGGTCCTTCTAATGATTGACCACCAATTATCTTCATTTGTAATGTAATTTTAGCTAACATCGGTTGCATACCAAATCCTTCTGGATTCATATCCCACGTAGTTTCATTATAATCTACTGTAACATTTTCAATAATAACTTTTGTATACATAAAATCACCTACTCTCATTATACAAATTGGTTGTCTACCAAATACTGAATTTCTAGCTCTTAATGTACCTGCTGCATCAACTTCAGAATTAAAATGTTTTGCAGAACCTTGTCTTGTACATTGTTGTAAAAAAGTTAAACGTCTATGAAAATCCTCTGGTGTTTGTGTATGAAATGCAGGATAATAATTATTTTTACTTATTGATTCAAATCCATTTAATATTGCATCCTCTCTTGTATTAAAAGTAGGATTTGAATATTGTTTAAGTAAAAGTTCTGTTGCAGTAATATCATCTTGTATTTTTTTAATATTTTGTTGTTGATTTATATTTACTGTTTGTTGTTTTGGGTCAACACTTTTATTATTTTTTTTAATATTAATTGATGCACGTCTTTCTTCTTTAATTGGTTTTAAAGACATATTTTTTGCTTCAGCACCTTCCACACTACTACCAGCACTACCAGTACTAAGATTTGATATAATATTAATTCCTAATTCAGTTTGAACATTATTTACTTTAAAAATTGCTTTTAAACGTTCTTCAACTAAATGTTTTACTGCAGCTATTCTTCTATTACCAAGTGCAATATTATATGCAGTTTCATCTTTACCTTTATATAGTTTTGATGAACCACCATCAATTGTAATATCATAATATTTTCTATTATCAGGATTACTATATACATCCGATAATGCTTTATTTAAATCATTATTTAAATTAGACACATTATATTGAGAATATATTGAAGTACCAGTAAGAACAAATATATTATTTGTTGAATTTGCACTAAGACCAACAACGTCATAAACACCATGTTTTTTACTATCATTTAATCCAAAACCATTACCATCATTTTCCGAAATACAGCCATCTCTAATTTCATAATGAAGTGGATTATTATACATATCTTCAATAATTGTATTAATTTGACTATCTGTTGGCATATCATTAGGGAAATATATTTTTATTTCTGGTACATTTATTGGTGCAACATCGGCTTGTTTTGTTGGACCAGTTATTTGAGAAATTTTATCTTGAAGTTGTTTTAAATGTAATTTTAAATCTTCAATTTTCTTTTCAGGTATACTATTACCACCAAATGCGAAAAAATCTGCAATATTTTTATTTTGATTTTCGCCAATATAATTTCTTAATTGTTCTGGATAATCTATAAGTAATGTAAAACTAAGTGTTGTTGTTCTTTCTGAATTCATATAATTATACATTGGTTCATTTCTACCAACCATTACTGTGGATTCATATTTAGCATTTGCTGTTTCATTAAGTTGTATATCATATGGTGGAAACCACATAATACGTCCACTAAATGGTCCAACTTCACTTAATGGTATTGGTGTATTCCATTCATCATCAATAGTGCCATAACTATCATCCTTTTTAATTGCAACAATTGCAAGATTTTCAATACTAAACATCATGTTTTTATAATTTAAATCTGTATTGCTTTTATCCCATTCTGGATGAATTTTTGGAATTACTGATTTATAAATAACAGAATTTGGATTACCACCATATACCACATTTCCCATATACCTTATTGCTTTTGCAAATCTATCATATTGGTCTACCATAGTATGTTGGCGTACACCTGTTTTATTAACTATATCATTTGCAACAACATATGCATTTAATTCATTCGGTGCTTGCCATAATGGTGAACCATTAAATCCAATTATTTTATTACCTTCTGTAAATACTTTTCTTGTAATATCAACTAAATATCCAGAACTTGCATTTAATAAATTTTTTGTATATTCTAATAATCCACCATTTATTTTAAATTTAGTAATATCTCCTGAATCGTTTGAATTTAAACCATTTATTTCATCATTAGTGTCACCATGAAGTGATGATAAATAACCTTTAGAATCACTACTAATACCATCTCTACCCCAAACTAATTTATGTTGAATATCATCTGTTGTTATATCTGATTTATCATCAACAAAATTTTCTATATTTATTTTAATTGGAGATTTATTTATAACACCAAAATTATCTTCTATAAATTGTTGATTTGGTGCATATTCTTGAATGGTATTGGATTTTGTTAAATCTGAATATGAAATTCTTTCATCAGTATTTGCATAATTTTCAGAACTTGGAGTAAATGTGCCACTTGGTTTATATAAATAAGGATATGCATTTTTTTCAGTAAAATTAAAATATTTCCAATTACTAGTAATATTAACACGTTGTTGAATTTCATGTCCTTTTGGTGCATACTTAATAATGGTATCACTACTATCATCAGGTCCAATTTGTTTATATACATTCAAATTTATTGAATCATAAAAATATGCTAATTGACCCTTACCACTATTTTTTATATAATCAGTATTAATTGAACTTGGATTAAATGGGTCTGGAGTACCAATTGCATTTGTATTAAAAAATGTTTTACCTATAAATCCGCCAACTTTATCTAATAAAGAACTACTATCTTGGTCTTTTACTGTAATTGTCAAATCAACATTTTTTATAAAAGGACTTTTACCTTTAAGTATATTAGAAAAATCAATTGAAGGTAAATTTTGTTGAGCAATATGTGACACTGAATTATAAAACATTTGTTGCCCTAACATTCTTGTACCAATTTCAGTTAATGGTGTATTACCATCTATTCTTGAAAGTAAACTATTATCTGGATTTATATGTTGATATTGTGGAATTACTGCTAAAATACTGGCAATAGAATCTGCAACTTTACTTTTATTTCTAAGAGAAAGTTCATCAGTTGATTCATATTCATTATCAAGATTATATAAATTACGTGGTATTAATTGATTTCTAAATTGTTCCCCACTTAAAAATAATCTTGAATTTCCATTAATATCAGCCATTAATATTATTTTTAAATAAATACTTGCAGAATAAATTTATAATATCTATTTTTACATTGGTGAAAACTATCCCAATCTATAAAAGATTAATTATATATTTTTTTAAAATAAAATTGAGTGTGGAATATTTTTTATTTATAAATGAAATTAATGATTATGAAACTAATTTCAATTATGAAAATAATTGAACATAGCTATCCCGTGTTGTTAAATTTTTATTAAATTCGAAGAAGTTAGTAATAAATATTATAAATTTGTTCTTTTATTTAAAAGAAAGAGTTTTTGAATGATTAATTAGATTAACTAAAATAGTTTCGTAGAAGTTTAATGAAAAAACTTGTCAAAGTTATAAATTATTTTCCAATAAAAAAAGACCTTATTAAAATATTTTAGTTAAATAATGTTAAAATTAGTTAACTAAAAATAATATTTATAGAAATTACTATTTATTATAAATATTATTTTATAATATGTAATAATATTATAGAGTTAATAGAATTATTAAACCAATAAAGATTAATGAAAAAAAGAAAACTTAAATCTAGTAAATATATAAAAAAAATTAAAATAAAAAAGGATATTAATGATATTACAGAAAAGAAATGTAGTAAATGTGGTGAAATTAAAAATATTTCAGAATTTTATAAATCTAAACTTGGTTCTTATGGATTAAGAGCAGATTGTAAAAAATGTTCTTATATTAAACTTAAAGATTTTTATAATAAAAATAAAGAAAAAATAAAAGAATATAATATAAATTATAATATAATTAATAAAAATAAAATTAGAAAACGTTCTAAAATTTATTATAATAAAAATAAGGAAAGGTGTTTAGAATATGGTCGTAATTATTATAAGAATAATAAAGATAAACTTAATAAATATACTAAAAACTATTATTCTAAATATTTTAATAAATTAAATGAATATGGTCATAATTATTTTAAAAAAAATAAAGAAAAGTTTAGAAAATATGCTAGAAATCGATATAAGAAAAGTCTCGAATTATCTACAATTAAATGGATGAGAAATTTTTTATATAGAACCGAAAAATTAGGATTTAAGAAAAATTCAATAAATACTATAACAGAATTTGGTTATACACCTAAACAATTAATTCAAAGAATTGAATGTCAATTTAAAGTGGGTATGTCATGGAATAATAGAAATGAATGGCATATTGACCATAAAAAACCTATTTCTGCTTTTAAAGAAGGAACAAGCCCAAGAATTATTAATATGTTATGTAATTTACAGCCAATTTGGAAGCATGAAAATTTAAGTAAAGGAAATAAATTTTAATATTATTTACCTGCTTTACCTTGTTTTAATGCTTGTTGTTTTTCAATAGCTACTACAGTATTATAAACTTTATGCATAAATTTATTACCATCAATATCTAATGTTACATCATTTTTTAATGTAACTTGACCACCATTAGCAAATTCTACTTTTAATGGAGATTTTAAAAGTGTAGCTAAATCAGCTAACATACCACCACCCTTAGTATTCATTTTCGATATACTTTCAACCGCATTTTGAACTGCAATAAAATCATCTTTATTACCATGCATTACTGTACTAATTTGTTTAAATGCATCACCTACTTTAGACATAGCATCAGCATTTTTTGCTATTGTATGCATTGTTGCTGCGAATGTTAAAAATCCTAATGCACCTAAAGTAAATCCCATCATTGCTAATGATATTGCAGCAATACCTGCCCCAACTTCTAACATAGCTGGTCCCGCTCCTTTTGCTGATTCAACTAATTTAGCTAACCCCATTGCCATAAATCCAATACCAGCAGCAGCAATTCCAATACCAGCACCTATACCTAATGCTGCAAGTGCTAACATATCTAATCCCGGAGCTACTGATGTAGATGCCATACCAATAGCAATTATACCACCAGCAAGTGCAGCACTAATACCTACAACCCAGCTCAATGATTTAACAATATCTTTTAATATTTTTGCTTTTTCTGGTGTTAATTTACTCATAGAATCTGCAAGTTTACTAATACCGACAGCAGCAACACCAATACCAGCACCAACACCTAATGCAGCAGCACCAATACCAGCACCTATTCCAAATGCTGCTCCACCACTAATACCTTTTTTAGTACCACCACCGACTACATCAGTAAGTCCACCACTTGCGCCACCTTTTCCTTTTAATGCACCACCAATAGCTCCACCAATACCTTTTTCTCCTAATTTTTCTCCCCAATTTGTTAATGCTTTTGATAAACTACTTGAAACAACTTTCCAAAGTAGACCAGCACTTAATAATATACTTGCTGCAGCTACAACTCCACCCCAACCACTTCCAGCAAGTTTACTTAATCCATCTACTACTGGTCTTACAAATTCAAGAACTTTATTAACACCTTTTAATATTGGTAATAAAGCAGCTTTTAATTCATTAATTGTTATTTTTAATACTTCATCAAATGTTTGTGCTTGTTTTGCACGTTCTTCTAAACTAACTGTTTGTTTAACAAAACTTTCTGCTTGACCTCTAGTTAAAGTATTAATATCTCGCATTTCACCAGCAAGCATAACTTGATATTTACCAGATTTTGTATCAAAAAATGCAGCACCTTGAATAAGTTCTTTTTCACGGGCAGTTAAACCCATGCCTTGTAATTTATCAGCCATTGTGGTTATATCAAGTTGTCTTAAAGCCATTGCTTTCATTTCATCAGCACTAATACCTAATGCTTTACCAACTTGAGTAAGTCTATCCATATCAGCAGGACTAATAAATTTTTGAAATGTACCATCAGTATTTTTTCTTAAAGTTGCAATACCTTTAGTCATTGAAGCAATATCTTTTTGAAATTGTTCTGGATTATTACGTGAATTATAAAGAATATCAAATGGATTCATTTTTGCAAAATTTCCACCCATAACTTGTAATTGTGCTCCCATATTAATTGCACCTTCAAGTGTTCTTCCAATGTCCGCAGCATTTAATGCAGCATCAATACTAATTTTAAATTTTTCAGCATATTCTGCCATTTGAGCAAAACCTTTAACACCTTGCTGAAAAGTATATCCTTGTAATCTTTTAAAATTATCACTTATATTTTTAAGTACTTTAGTTGTATTAACACCCATTCTTTCTGAAGTATCAACAACACCTTGAACATAATCCTTTGCCGATTTAGCATCAATACCCATTAATTCAAATTGAGCACCAAGTTTTGTAGCTCCTTCAATTCCAAGACCAGTACCTTTACCAATCATTTCAATATCTTTTACCATATCTGAAGATAAAACACGTGCTCTACCTGTTTCATCTGCAAATCCTTCCATTATTCCTTGAACATCATCAAGACTTCCACCTAATCTTGCTACAAAACCAGCAGATTGTTCAAATGAATTTCTCATCATATCTGCTTTAGCACCTGACATTCCGAGATTAAGAATAGTACTTTTAATAATTTTATCTTGTGATTGTAAAAAAGTCCAAGTTTGTTTTAAAGCAGAAGCTAACCCATTTGCTAAGTCAACAATCTTTTCTCTGGTTTTTATTTCTTTTTGAAGTTGTTCATTAATTAATTGTTGCTGTTTTGATAAATCTTTTAAACTATTATATTCAGTAATTTGTAATTTAATTAACTTATCTAAAACTTCTTTTTGTTTATCATTTAAATCATTAAAATTTAATTGTAATTGATTAATAAGTGATTGTCTTTCACTTCTTCTTTCTTGTAAATCAGCTACTTGTTTTTCAATATCTAAATTCTTCTTATATGTGGTTTGTAACTCCTTAGTTAATCCAAGAAGTTCTTTCATTGCTTTTGTTCTACCATCATCAGCCATAATAATAATTTATATTATATATTATAAATACAAAAAGATATAAAATATATAATACTTGTTTAATTAAAAAATAATTAATATATTAGCAAAAAATAAAAATAATATGAAATACACGAAAAAAGAAATAGAAGATTTAGCTAAACATAATATTTTAGAAAACCATGAAAAGGGTGAATTTATGAGTAATATTATTAATAATATTATAACTTTGAAAGATAAAGAACTTTCTGGTAATGAAATAATTCAACACATTACTAAATATTATGTTGAATTTTTAGAAAATGTTGAAAATGGTTCTAAAAAATTTGCAAGGGAAAATTTATTGAATATTTTTATAAATGAAGAATATTTCAAAATTCATCCACTTTTAAAATAAACTTATTTTCTTGGTCTAAAATTATTTTTATTTCTTGCTTGGTCTTGTATTCTTTCTATTTCTTCATTTTCTTTTTGTAATAGAAATAAGAAATGTCGCCTACGATATATTGGTAGATTCTCGATATAATCTGCTTGAAATTTAGCGTGTTTGGTTAAAATATATATCTCTTCATTAACCATTTTTTTATATTCACCCGCTAAATCTGAGGGAAAAAAAAATCAATCCCCACTGTTAAATTTGCTGTAAATTTAAAACCATCTTTAGCACTAAATTCATATGACATATCAACATCAGGACTAATATCAATTATTTTCCTACGAATAGTAAATGCATCAAGTGCTGGCATTGCATCAACAAATTTATCAATATATGCTCTATCTGATTTTTCATTAATTGCAACAATATGTGCTTTTAATTTTAAAGTATTATATTGGCTATATTCTTCATTATATGCTTCTTTTATTGATTCCGATTTTTTAAAAAGTTTTGTTTCTTCACCAGCAGTAAGTAATCTAATTGTGACAGTTTTTTTACGCATTGGTAATTCAACAGTGAAATAACCATATTGGTCAGGTATTTCTTTCATTTCCTTATATCTAAGTTGAAGTAAATCAACAATTGCTTTAAAGGGAACACCAGTTCTTGGGTCAGTTACTTGTACTGTATATTCATTACCATAACTTGAACTACGTAAAAATAAAATTATTGCATTACGGTCACCCGGTAATAAATCTTCCGGATTTACATTAGCAGATTTAATTTTTCTTTTTAATAACATATCTAATACCATACCACTTTCAAGTAATGAAGGAGTTGTAAGTAAATCTTCATCTTTTGAAGTCATATATTCTACATTAACTTCATTAATTTGATTTGTGTAGAATAAACCCTTTGAAGGTAATTTAACAATTTCATATGAAGTCATTAAATCAGGGTCAGTTTCTTTCATCATGGTTTTTTCAAATTCTTGTGGATTAAATGTAGATGCTTTCGGTATTTCACTAATAACATTAGTATTAGAAATTGGTTGTGTTGGAATTATACCTTCACTACGTTTTTCTTTATATTTTTTTAGTACTTCTCCAATACTTTCTTTTGGTTGCAATTCTTCTTCTTTTCCCATGATTTTATAAATTTTTATATTTATTTATTGTTTTCAGTAAATAAATACTATGAAAAAAATTTTCGTCACGATTCAAGATTTTTTAATAAAACTCGTATTATCATATATAATTGATATTATTTAAAATAATTAATATTAATTGAAGTAATACATTTTAAAGTAATGAATTAAATATGGAAAAAAGAATTGAAAATAAAATATTAGTTATTTATATTGGTATTGCAGGTATTCGTAGTGAGGATATTGAAAATTTTACCCAAAAAGTTACAAAAAAAATTATACCAGTGACATTTCAAGGAGAAATAATAATAATTCCAACACAATCAGTAGATACAAGAATTGAATGTATTAATCCTTTATATATAGTACAGCCACAATTAATCCAAAAACATACTGAATTAATAAAAGAATTAAATGAACATCTTAAATATCAGTTAAATATATTAAAAGATAATAAAAAAAGAAAAAAATTATGAGTAAAGTAAGAGTAGGTATAGTTATAGATGAAATATTGCGTGCGAAATGGCTTCAAATGGACCGATTTTTTGTTTCTGAATTTGGGGAAGAAGGAATTCCTGAAAAGCAACCATATGTTTATGATTTTTTTAAATATTATCCGTGGAAAGACACTGAAGAGATAATTAAAGAAATGCGTGAACCAGAAGAAACCCCAGAAAACGTTAATCCACTTGATTATCAAGTGGATGAAAAAACAGGTGAAGCACCAGCAGATTTTTTATTATTTAAAAAAGAAGAAAAAATAAAAAAAACTGCACGTGAAGTATATAATCGTTTTATGTATGAAGATTATTTATTTGAAATACATGGTGCAGCATCAATGATGTATAAAGGTATGGATTTACATGTTAATAATTTTTTATTAAAATATGCAGATTCGGCAAACTTTACTATAATGAATGTTGAAAACAGATTTAGTATCCCTCCAACACTTTTTTTCTTAAGTAAAATATCATGCAGATTTACAAATTATAAATTTGTTGATAAAGCAATTGATATGTGGAAAGACATTGATGTACTAATCACCACAGACCCTGAAATTTTAAAAAATGGTTCACCTTGGGGAAAAAAAATAATTAAATTAAAAAGACCATATAATGAAAATATTTATGGTGGTTCTTTAGAAGTATTACAAATTGCAGATTTAATAGATAATAAATATTTCGAAAAAATAATAAAATATAAAAATAAATAAAATGGGTGAAGAATTGAAAAATACAGCACAAGTTGCTGAATTAGAAAAAATAGAAAAAATTAAAGTATCGTTAGATAGAATCGTAAATAAAAAATCAAAATTTTTATTTTGTATGCCAGAATCTATAAATCCTGTTGCAAGTGTATATGAACTTTATTTTCATGCCACAGTGGTAAAAAATATGGGATATGAAGTTATAATCATGGTAGAAAAGGGTGACTATGTTATTCCTGTTTGGATTGAAAAAGAACTTACAAATCATAAACACATACCAATGTCAGACCCTAAATTAACAGTAGGTCCTGAAGATATTATGATAATTCCTGAAGTGTTTTCAAATGTAATGGAACAAACTAAAAATCTACCTTGTGTGAGAATAGGTTTATTACAATCGGTTGATTATATGATTAATTCATTAATTCCGGGTACTGATTGGTCTTCATTTGGTATAAATGATATAATTACCACTTCAGTAACACTTAAAGAATGGGTTGATGTATTTTATGGTAAAAAATTTAACATTAAAACTTATAATATTGGAATTCCCGAATATTTTGAAAGGTCAAGTATTCCACAAAAACCAATAATTTCAGTAATAGGTAGAAATACAAATGAAATTTCAAAATTCGTAAAATTATTTTTTAGTAAATATCCACAATATAGTTGGGTGACCTTTGACCCAATGGTTACAAAAAGTAAACCCCCACAACCAATGCGTAGGGTTGATTTTGCTAAAAGATTGCAAGGAAATTTTGCTGCGGTTTGGATTGATAGAATTGCAAGTTTTGGTACATTTCCTCTTGAATGTATGAAATCTGGTACAATTCCAATTTGTTTAAAACCAGATATTATGCCTGAATATATGATTGAAAGAGACGAAAAAGGCACACCAATTATAGCAGTTGAAGGTGCTGGTGTATGGACTGATAACTATTATGACCTTCCTGTATTGGCTGGTGATGTATTAATTAAGTTTTTAGATGATAATATTAGTCCTGAATTATATGATATAATGGAAAAAATTGCATCAAAATATAATCAAAATGATAGCGAAAAACAATTAATTGAAATTTATTCTAATTATATAACACAAAGGATTAATTTATTTCAAAATGCAATACAACCAGTAGAAGAGGTTAATACAATAGAACCACCTGCTGTATTATAAAAATAATTATAAAATTTAAATAAAAAATAAACATGAATATATCGATAATAATTCCAATACATGAATTTAACGACCAGATTTCAAATCTTTTAGATAAAGCAATTGAATCTATTAATAAACAGGAAAATATAACTGAATTACCTGAAGTACTTATAGTGTATCCATCAAATCTTGATAATGAAATCATTTCATTTAAAGATTCTATGCTTCATAAATATCAAGATAAAGTTAAATTTAATTTAATACAAAATCAAGGAAAAACCGATTATCAATCTCAAATTAATCTTGCTGTTGATTCAGTAACTACTGATTATTTTTCAGTACTTGAATTTGATGATGAATATGGTACAACTTTTTTTAGAAATGTAGAAAAATATATTCAAACATATCCAGAAATTGATGTATTTCTAACTATGATGATTGAAGTTAATGAAAAAAATGAAGGTATTAAATTAACAAACGAAACTGTTTGGGCACAACAATTTGTTGGTGAAAATGGTGAAATGGGTTATTTAAATGCTAATTCATTAAAACAATATTCCGATTTTAAATTAAGTGGTGCAGTAATTAAAAAATCTGATTTTGTTAATCTTGGTAAATATAAATCAAATATTAAACTAGCTTTTATGTTTGAATATTTACTCAGGGCATTAAATAATGCAAGTAAAATATTCTCAATTCCAAAAATTGGTTATAAACATTTAGCAACACGTGAAGGTAGTATGTTCGACAATTATTTAAAAAATATGTCAATTGATGAAAGAAAATTTTGGTTCGAGACCGCAGCTAAAGAATCTAATTTTTCTAATGATAGAACAATTGATATATCAAGACTTCAAAAATTAATTGTTGAGTAAATAATTTGATTATTATGATTCTATGATAAATGAAAGAAAATGAAAACGAATTCGAAGTTAGCGTACCGTATTTTGCGGAAAGAGAAGAACAAGCAGTTATAGATTATATAAATTCAAATTCTTTAGAAGAAAAAAATAAAATTTATAATGAAATTCTTATTGAACCTTTTAAAAAAATGATACAATCTATATTAAGGCGATATCCCATTCATATTGGTAATTATGATATGAGGGAGGTTGAATCGAATGCTCTTACACATTTAATTGAGCATATGATTAAATATAGACCATTTATTATTGAATGTAATAAAAATGGTTCTGAAAAATGGATTAAATTAGATGTTAATTATAGGTTTTGGTTTGCTGTAGATGCCAATGAAAAATTAAAATCTTTAATTGATGAAGATAATAAACATAATTATAGAATATTTAATTCCAGAGCATTTAGTTATTGCCAAACAATAATTAGAAACTATTATAAAGACCACGGTAAAAAAAGTTATACAGAAAAGAAAATTAATCTATCTTTTGATGATTATATTGATGAAATTAATCAAAATACTGAATATATTTATGAAATTGAAACAGAAAGCCAACATCAACTTGAAAAATTAATAAATTCAGTAATATTTAAAATTGAAGATAAAATTGATAATGATACAATAATGAAAAAAAATGAAAAAATTGTTGGCGATGCAATAGTTAATGTATTAAAAAATTGGCAAGTATTATTTATGGAAGATACACCAGAAGGAAAATATAATAAAAGAGTCACAAATAAATTTGCTAAAAATAAAATTTTATTATATTTAAAAGAACAAACAGGATTATCTACAAAAGAAATAAGAATTGGTATTAAACCATTTAAAGAAATATATTTTTTAGAAAAAACTGATTTCTTTGATGATTAAAATATTTGAAATAAAACCAGAATATTATGATGAAATTCCGGAAGATTTAAAAAATGGAATAATTTATATTTCTGAAAAATTTAAAATTGCGATTCATTTATGCGCATGTGGTTGTGGTGAAAAATCGGTCACCCCTTTAGGTATTAATGAATGGATATTAACAAAAAATGATAATAAAATTACTTTAAGACCCTCAATTGGTAATTGGAGTGGAGAAAAACCATATCATGCCCATTATTTTGTAACCAGCAATAAAATAGAATGGTTGTGAACTACCCACAAGCTAAAGACTTGTGGGCTTCATAAAATAACATTTAATTTAAACATTAAATTATGAATTTTAGACATTTCAACGCTTATGCTTACTGCTCCAAGGAGTTAGAAGTCTTATTTTTGCTCGATGCCCGTAATCGTTTGTCCCAAACGATGTTAAATTTTAAAATCAAATTAATTGATTTGTGTAACTATTTAAAGTTACTTTGTAACTGTTCAGTGTTACGTTTTGCTTTAAGTTTTATGGTGAAAGCAATTAATCACCAACCAACAATACTTCAAAGAACTTCGACAAAGGTGAACTACCCACCCACGCCAAAGGCGATGGGATTGGCTTCGGAGGTCATAGACTCACCTAATGGTAACGCCTTACTCCGTTTTTTGTTTTAGTTGCGAATCAGTCCCTGACACACAACATATCATTTTGTAAAGATACACTTATTTTTACAATCCGCAAAGTTTTTTGAAATTTATTTTCATTTTATTTTAATAAAATAGTTAATATAAATAATAATGAAATATATTTTTAAAAATAATTCTAATTTGTGCCTTACATCCCATCGGCTAAAGACCGATGGGTTTTACGGCACTCTTTATAAAAATGATAGTTCAATTTTATAAATAATAACTATTTATATAAATAATAACTATTTATATGTACAATAACAATAAAAGCATATGAGACCAACCCGTAAACAATTAAAATTTGATGAAGAAAGTGTAAATAAACTACTTCAAGAATGCTACAACGATAGCCACAACACTAAGGCAAAAATCACCAGACTTTTTACTAAATGGGAAACTAAAGTAAAAGAAAGCGGTGAAATTCAAATAATTGGTGACCAAATTGTAAAATTAATTTTAGCTGAATCAAAAATTCAAGACCAAAAAATCATGCTACTTCGTTATCTAAAAGAAGTTGTTTTTGATAATAAGGTTGGTGAATTTAATAATAATAAAAGTGGTAGAGAAGAAGAAAAGGGTGAAGTAACAACTGACAGAAGAAATGAATTACTTAAATTCGTTGCAGATGAAGTTGAGAAAAAAGAAAAAAATAACAATATATAATTTATTATGAGTTTAGCTGACAATAAAAGAGGTGTTTTTACTACTATTGGTGCATATACTTCGTTAAATCAACAACAAACCCCACCAAAATCAACTGATTCATATCCTTCTGTTAATAACAAAAAGGATAGCGTTCCGTTTTTACTTGATGTATTAAAAACTGTTGCTGGAAGTGAAGCATTAAAATTAGTTGTGGGACAAATGCTTACAAAAGTTGTTAATAATTCCGAACCAACATTAAAAACATCATTAAAAAAACAGTTTATTCATTCAAATTCGAATGAAGCATTACCTACATCATATTCATCAAATGGTATTACAATGCCAGTAAAAAATGTTGATACTACTGGTAAATATAAAGTCGATAAAAGCTCAAGTGAAGGTAGTTTATTATATAATACTTCCACACCAAATTTTGACAGTTCTGCACATGATGCTATTTTAAATTCTGGTACAGATACTCCATATAATAATATGATAATTAATTATAATTCTACATCAGATAGTTTTAATATTAAACCACATAATAGTAATGGTTCAAATATTGGTGATTATTTTAGTAATTATATTGATAATGCACAAATACTTGACCAAAAAGAAATTGTAAGCAATACTATGGATAGTATTTATGGTACGCTTACAAATAAACGAAATAAAACAATACAACAAACATATGATGAATTACAAATTCAAAAAATGTTGGAACAATTATTAAATGATGATGATTCGTTCACAATTTCACCAAGTGATTATGCTAATTTACTTCAAAAAGCACGTGAAATGGTTGACGGTGTTACTAATTATGATATGGGTTGTGGCGTTATACCAGCACAATTATCATATAACGATTTTAAAAATTTAGTTTCATCAATATCAGGGTCAACAGACCCATTTGCAGTTGGTAACGCAGTGGAAGCAACAATCGACCAAAGTAATAATACTGCAACATCTGCAGAAAATAAACAAACAATTAAAGATGGATTTTTTCAAAAAATAATTGGTGCAATTACGATGGCAATGTTGTTAGCAGTAACCACTGCACCACAAATTAGAGTGTTATTGGGAATAATGGGTGCTTTTGAAAATAATGGGGCAGTATTAATTACTAATCCAAATGAGGATATGAAAAAATTTAAAACATGTATTAAATGTATGGCAACACAAATAATGAAAATAGTTGCAGAATTTATTTTTGCATTAGCAATTTTATATCTAATAAAATTATTAACACCTGTAATAAAAAAAGTAGTTAAGGAAAAAATAAACCAATATATCGATATAATTTCAAGTTTAACTGGTTCGAGTAATATTGCATCAAGTTTAACAGGATAAATATAAAAAATAAATAATATGGCAATTGATTACAGTAGTATTGATTCTATTATTGGGGGATTTAATAAAGTATTAAGTCTTTCATCTCTTGGAGGACCGCCATCAATTCCAACACCAATGATATTAATTGGTGTTCCATTACGTCCGGGTTTATCTCCAACTAAAATTGCATCACGTATTATTGCCAGAAAAAGTGAAGCAGGATTACCTGTTGGTGTTTTACCTTCTGGTGGAGTTAATCCTGATGAAATTATGGAAAGGATTCGAATTGAAGAAATAATTAAAGCATTTCAACAGGATGCAGTTATTACAGTGGCAATTCCACCGGGAATAACAATTACTGGTTCAGGTGTTTCACCATCAGGACCGGTTTCAGTATTCGGTTCAACAATAATTATAGCATCTGCATTTGGAGTAATACAATAAATTATGGAAGATTATACTAAATATACACCAATTGAATTGCTTAAAATGGGTAACGATATTAAAGCAAAACACGATGCTTTAAAGCAAGAAATTATTGAATATAGTTTTCAAGCAGACGAACTTGAAAAATTAATCAATAAAAAACTTGTATTATTAGATGAACTTGAAAAAAATTATGTTGCAATTATTGAAATAATAACTATATAAATGAATGTTTGATAAACCTTACATACAAACAAGTAATCCTAACAAACAACAGTCAGCCACAATTACTCTGCAAAGGACTATATATTATGGTGAGGTTATGAGTATTGATGATGATACCGATGGTGGTAGAATTAAAGTAAAAATACCTGATTTAGATAATCGAACATCAGATATTAACGATTTACCTTGGTGTTATCCATTAATACCGAGATTTATTTATCAATATCCTCAAGTTGGTGAAATGGTTAGAGTTCTTATCGAAGATATAAAATTACCCATGAGGAGTCGATTTTGGACAGGTAGTGTTATATCACAATCACAGAAAATAGGATTTGATTCAAAATTTACTGCGACATCTACAACAAATTATGCATTAGTTAATCCAGAAAAAGCAGTATCAACATATCCTGATGCAGATGGAGTATTTCCAATAAAAACAGATATTGCAATTATTGGTAGAATTAATACAGATGTAATATTAAGGATAAATGAAGTACATATTAGAGCAGGTAAACATGAAAATGATAATATATTAAAACTTAATACCAAAAATCCTGCAGAAATTAGTATGGTATTTGAACCAATAAAAAATAATACAACTACTATAAACAATACGTCAACTTGTTATTATAGTAATACAATAATAACAAGTGATAAAATTGCACTAATTTCACATACAGGAAATCCACAATTTAAAGCAGCAAGATTAACTGCTGATGATAGAACAAAAATATTTAATGAAGGACATCCTCTTGGAAGAGGAGATATTATTGTCGAAGCATTAAATGTTTTTAGAGATGCAATAATTAATCATATTCATGGATATTCAGTACTTCCTGCTGATAAAACAGCAATCATTAATAAATTGGAACAATTACAATTAGACCAAATTTTACAAAAAAACATTGTAATTAATTAATTAATTTGTAGTTTTGTAATCTATGAATATTCAAATACCCAATAAATTATTTACATCATTTAATGATATTACATTTTATGACGAACCACATAAATATTATATTAATAATAAGGAGTTAATATCTGTAACTACTTTAATTCATAAATATCAAGAAGATTTTGATGAAGAATTTTGGTCTGATTATAAAAGTAATGAACTCAATATAAGTCCTAGAATAATTAAAAGGGCATGGAATTTTATAAATAAAAAAGGCACTATTAAAGGTTCGGCAATTCATGATTATGCCGAAAATTTATTTCAAAATAAAATATTTGAATATCCAAAACAATTAATTTTAAATGAATTTGGTTTTGACCCTGTACTAAATGAATATCTTACAACAAAAAAACATGTTGATAGATTTTATAATGATGTGCATAATAAATTAATACCAATTCGTACAGAAATGGTTGTATATGATAAAGAATCATTGATTGGTGGAATGCTTGATATTTTATTTTATAATATCAAAATAAAAGAATTTCAAATTTGGGATTATAAAACAAATAAGAAATTTAGTAAAGAAAATAAAAGTAAACATTTACTTGATAAACTTTGTGTATTAGAAGATTGTGATTTAGAAACATATTCATTACAATTAGGAATGTATAAATATATTATTGAAAAAATTACTGGCATTAAACTTGGAAAATCATATATAGTTTGGTTTTCACATAATAATGATAACTATGAAATTATTGAAACTAAAGATAGGTCATATTATGTTAAAAATTTAATAGATAATAGAATTGCTGAATTAGCAGTGTAAAAGGACTATTAATATATGAATTTCATATTACCACAATCATATATTCTCAAATATCCTCTTTCAATCATTACTTCATTTTCTGTTTTGGTCTTATCAAATCCTTGTTTAACTAATACATCTTTTCTGAATGAATATCTATAATATTTTTTCAATTCTCCCGGTAAAATATACCAATAATTGGGGGGGGTATTTTTTATATAATTAAATCCTAATTGTTTATATAAATTACCTTGACCATATCTTCTATCCGCAAATGTTAAAATTGATTTTGGTAAATAGGTTTTTATAAAATAACTTAATAACTTACTTGCTCCACCAACAACCTGAGTATTAAGTTTATTGCAAAACCTATGCATCTCATACTCTCCCTCAATATTGGTTTTATTACCCATAGCAACTCTCTTTTTACCAAAAGTCATAACCGATACCAAATCATTATTATAAAACAAACCAATTTTAACTTTAGAATTAATATTACCTTGTATGTGATTGTCATTTAAGAAGTTATTACAAATTAATGAATCGATTTCTTTTATATGACATTTTCTTGCGAATATTTTATTTTCAATAATACTTAATTTACTTTTAATTATAGATTTAACAATATCTTTCTTATTAACCCACTCATCTTCAAAGATATGAAGTAGTTGTATACCTTGTTGTTCACATAAATTAGTTTTATTAAGGTGATAATTTTTGTCTTTAAATTTATTACTATGCCAGTATAAACCATCAATTTCAATACCTAATTTGTGTTCTGGTAAATATATATCAATTTCTAATCCATTTAAAATATCCCTATTTTTTGATTCATAATTAATATTTAATGATGTAATAAAATTTTCTAACGATTTTTGTATTTCAGAAAATGATTTATTTTTATTACAAATAGTACAAATGGTAGTATTATTAGAAATTCGTGATGTTAATAAATTAGAATTTATTTTAAAATCATTTTTGCAATTCAAACAATGAAAATTAACATTATTATTTTCAGCTAAATTATGCCCAATATATATAATAGTATTATCAGTAATTCTATTTAACATTCTTTTAATATTTAATTCTTCACCAATTTCAATATTTTTATTTCTTTTTTCAATAACTGATTTAATTTTCATCGGATTATCAACACCATAATTTTTAATAAGAGAATTAATTTGTCTTTTTTTTATATTATTATTCTTCATTGGATTATCAACGCCATAAGAATTAATTAATGTTATTCTTTTTTTATTTTTAATTTCATCAACCTGATTATGACTTCTACAATTATATTTATTTTGAAATGTTGAAATTATTTTATTTTTATGCTCATCAGATTTATTTAAACATTTTATTGAACAGTATTTATTATATCCACGTTTTAAAGTTCCAATAAATTTAACATATTCGTTGCAAATAGGGCATCTGGGAACATCAGTTAAATTATTAATAAACAAATAAATTTTTTCGACAAATAAAATGTTTTTATTTGTCGAAAAATGAATTATATTTAAATATAAATCATTATGATTAATATTTAACCATTTTTCATTGGTTTTATACCCAGATTTATTGTTGGTAAGAAAAAAATTTTTAATATTTTCCATAAATTAAACGAATATAAATAATAATGTCACAAATATAGTAAAAATTTGTGACATTATTATAAGTTTAATTAATCTCTTAGAGGTTTAAAATGCAACGCCACGGTTGTATCTCCAACGTTATGTTTGTTAATTCATCACTACTATAATCATTATCCATGAAATCGATTGATGTAATCATACATTGTTCAAGTGTCCATTTTTCAACTTCAACACCAGTTGGGTCTAATGCTTTTAAATAAATATCCTTCTTATAACCTGCAGCATAACCCATACGACCTGTGAGTGATTCAGCGTGTAAACGAACCCATTCCATAAGAATTTGTGATGTAGAGGGACCGATTGGGTCAATAAATGTAATTGACATTGTATCCCACGTATATCTACCAGCTACATAGTTTTGTTCGTTCATATATTGAATTGGAACACTATTGATTTTTAATGAAGGTCTTTTGAACTTTTGTACTTGCCATACTTCAAGTCCGATTGTATCTGAGAATTCCGCAAAGAACCTATTAACTCTCTTAGGCTCATACTTGAACGGAATTGTTCTTATCATTTCTCCTGCCATAATATTTAATTATTAATTAATTTCTGTTTATTTTTATGTTTTCTAATAAATACTTACATATTTGAAAACAATTTAGAATAGAATTGATGTTCTATTTTTTAATTAAAAAGACCCACTATAAATAAGTGAGTCTTTTTAATTTTATAAATCATAAATTATGCTCCGACATCAGCAAAAGATGCACCTGAAGGGGTAACTATAAATGTAATTCCAACAAATTCTAAACTTCTTGTCGGTTTTAAATAGATTTCCCCATATAATTCATTTCTATCCATTGTTTCAGGAGTATTATTTGTGCTATCCATTTTAACTCTAAAGTCATTCAAACCTCTTTCTCTCTTAATACTATCAAGAATTGGATTTACTTTTGCTAAGAATTGGTCGATAGTTGTTTGGTCATTTTGTTCGAATACAAGTCTAATTGCAATATTTGAAATAAGAACTTTAAGTTGAAGTATTAATCTACGAACATTAATTCTATTAAGTGCGCTATCTTTAACTTGTAAAGTCTTTTGTCCAAAGATTGCAGTACCTGAATCTGCAAAATCAGCCATTGGGTTAATTCTACCTGCATATAAAATATCACGAGCAGTTTGAGATAGTTTATATTTTGATTTAATTGCATTAGTTACACCACGATTTAAACCAGCAGGTGCAAACCAAGGAAATTTTACATTATCAGTAAATGCCATTGCTCTTACAACTTCACCAGTTGCAGGAATATAAACATTAATATTATTTTGACTATCTCTCATTTGAATATAGGGAAAATATGTACATGAATAACTAGTGTCAATATCTATATCATTAAGTAGACCTATAATTTCACTTGCTGCCTGAACATCATTAGGAACACCACCATTACCATTATTAGTAACAGGTATATCAGAATCTGGAGAATCAATTACATATAATGAATCGGTTCTTTGTTGTTCAATCATATCTATTGTATCTTGGACTAAAATGCTATTATTATTCCAATCAATACCCGGAGTTGCAAAAAGATTAATTGTAACTTGTTCAGGATTTGAAAAAGTATTAATTGCAGTTTGCCATGCTTGAAAGTCATTTGCTGGTATTGTTTCAGGATGACCGGGATAACCACTATACATACCACCTTGTTGATAACCATCACCATTTGAACGGTCTTCACCACTTATACCTCTATTAACATCCCATCCATCAAAACCACGAGCAGGAACTAAAGTAAATTTCCTTGTTTTAATATCATAATATGGGTTATTTGAATCGTCAGTATCAACGTATGTTTGTATTTGTCCTGCACCAACCTCAAACTGTCCAATAATTTCAGTACCATGTACATAAATTCCGGTTGCACCAGAATCCATATGGAAACCTTTAGATTTAGCAAAACCACCTTGACCATCATAGTTAAAAAAGTTTTGATTAATACCACTACCAGTTGAATTAGTACTATCATAGCCATGTTCAGAAATACCTAAATATACCTTACTTACTTTATCTGTTTCACTATATTCTGTTTTATAGAAAATTTTAGGAGCAATACCATTAGTTGTTGGGTCACTTGTTGCTGACATCGCATAGTCATTAAACTCATAACCTTCAAAACCAGCAGGAAATACATCATTTGGAATATCATCTGCAAGTTCAACCATAATATAATTGCTTCTTAAAGTATATTGACCATCAGAAGTACCAATTACTTGTCCAATAAAACTATTGAGTCCTTGAATCATTGTACATTTTGTATATGTTTCAAATACAACTGGATTTGCATCAGTATCATTAAAATCACGAACGACTACATCAAATTCATAAGTATCTGGATTAATATTAGCAAAACTAATTTTAATTTCTTGATTTGCAGCATCACCATCTGCAATACTAATAAATTTTAATAATCTATTAACATGATTACCCATTAATTGAGATACCACCCAAGGAGTTTCAGGTGTTTGAAATCCAATTTTATAATTTGTGAAATTATTTGAAGTGGCTGTAATTAATGTTGTGTTAATACCATAACCAATACCTTCTGCATCTAATTTTTCGATTAAGTCTGGATATACTGCTTGAACCCAAATTTTTGTTTTTTTATCTTTTGGTTCTAAACCAATTACATTTGGTAAAAAACTAGTTGAATTTGGATTTAATGATACTGTATAATATTGTGTACTTCCAGTGCTATATGCCCTTAATGTAAATTGACTAAATAAATCACCTGAACCAATATTTGTGGTATTACCACTTATAGTAAGATTTGTTGTATCAAATGTTGTATGTTGGACACCATGTGGTTGAATTGTTGAAACACCTCTACTTCTAATTACAGCTAATACCATATTTTCATATTGACTATATGAAGCACCAGTAAATAATGTTACTTTATCTTTTGTCGTACCACTTCCAACATTATTTAATGTGGTTGCAGTAAACGTATGAACATATTCAGTAAATGTATTATTAATACCTTTAGTAAATCCTGAAGAATATGTACCAGTTTGTCCTTGATATATCAACGAAACACCCAAATATTGATTATTTGTAAATGTATGAGTTGAAATTACAGGAGTTCCACCAGATACAACAGTTGTCGGGTCAACACCTGCACTCAATGTTATTGCCCATGCATTACCTGCATCATATCCACTTAGTCCTAATACTCTGGTTACCCAAAGTTGATTAGTTTCACCAAGATATGAATTAGCATAATATGGTAATAAATATTGAAAATTTCCATTTGAAAGTTTCTGTGTGCTTTGCCCACCAAAAGTATTTGAAAATTGAGTTGAATCCTGAATATATATAGGTTCAAATGCTGGTCCTTTAAGTGTCTCACCTACAAGACCTAACGTCGTGATACCTACATTTCTAGTAACAAATGTGAGGTCACGTTCTTTAAATTTTACACCCGGAGAGGTGAATACAAAATCTGCCATGTTATTTAATTATTTTATTTTTCATTATTATTATTATTTTATATACAATGCTTTATTGTTTTTCAAATAAATACTAAAAAATAATTGAAAAGGTGGTTTACTATAATTATTATCACCTTACCATTCTTGTCTATAAATCCAGATTTTATCAAATTATATATTTTTTCAATTAAATTTCCATTTTTTTTAAAATTTTTATATTAAATTCTTTAAAATTTTTTTTAAATAAAAAATAAAATAATTTTGTTTTTAAAGATAAAGTATTTATATTTGTGATAAATTAATTATAATTATGAAGGAAAAAATACTTGAAATCGTAAAAAATGATAATATTATTATTAAAAGAAGATTAACAGAATCGTTTTTTAAAAAAAATTATTATAATTTATATGTTTTAATTTATAACAAATTTAAAAACTATAATATTTCATTTGGTGCAATGCTTTATTTAATATTAAATGATTTATCCAAACCGCCTATTTGTGTAATATGTGGTAAACCAGTTAAATTTAAAAAAATTAGTGAAGGATTTTCAAAATATTGTTCAATGCAATGTATTGGAAAAGACAATAATATTAAAATCAAAAGAGAAAAAACATCAATGAAAAATTTTGGATTTAAATATACATTACTTTCTAAAGAAAAAAGAGAACAAATAAAACAAACTAATTTAAAAAAATATGGTGTTGAACATCCACAACAATTAGATAGTATTAAAGAAAAAAGTAAACAAACTAATTTAGAACGATATGGTGTTGAACATCATCTTAAATTAAAATCTCAACAAGAAAAAGTTAAACAAACTAATTTAAAAAGATATAATGTTGAAAATCCAATGCAGAATAAAATAATTAATAATAAAGCAAAACAAACTAATTTAAAAAAATATGGTGTTGAACATCCAATTCAAAACGAAACAATTAAAGAACAAACAAAACAAACTAACTTAAAAAAATATGGCGTTGAATATTCAATTCAAAATGAAAAAGTTAAAGAAAAAATAAAACAAACAAATTTAAAAAAATATAATCATACGTCATATAGTAGTACTCAAGAATATAAAGATGATGTAAAAAATACAAAAAAAATAAGATATGGTGATGAAAATTATAATAATAGAGATAAAAGTAAAATAACTTCCATACTAAAATATGGTGTAGATAATCCATCTAAATCCATAGATGTAATTAATAAAATACACAACGTAATCAATGATAATTTTAAAGAAAAATATTCAAATTTACTTAATATTAATTCAAACGATATAAAAATTAATAATCATTTTGTTATAATTAAAAATTATTGTAAAATTCATAATTATTTTGAAATTTCTAAATCATTATTATATTCAAGACTTATTTTCAATAAACATGAAAATATTTGTACAAAATGTAATCCCATTTCTGAAAATGCATCGATATTAGAAAATGAAATTCGTGATTTTATTAATAATAAATTAAATATTAAAACAATTATAAAAAACATACCAATATTAAAAAATAAACAAGAAATTGATATTTATCTTCCTGATTATAAATTAGGTATCGAATTTAATGGATTATATTGGCATTCAGAATTATTTAAGGATAAAAATTATCATCTAAATAAAACAGTTGAATGTGAAAAACAAGGAATTCAATTACTTCACATTTTTGAAGATGAATGGATACATAAAAAAGAAATTATTAAAAGTATTATAAAATCTAAATTAGGTATTATTGAGAATAAAATCTTTGCTCGTAAATGTCAAATTAAAGAAATTAATGATAATGAATTAATTCATAGTTTTTTAAATAACAATCATTTACAAGGTTTTGTTGGTAGTAATATTAAAATTGGATTATTTTATAATAATGAATTGGTGTCGATTATGACTTTTGAAAAAATGAGAATTGGATTAGGTAATCACGAAAATAATAAAAATTATTATAATTTAAATAGATTTTGTAATAAACTAAACACTAAAATAACTGGTGGTGCAAGTAAATTATTAAAATATTTTATAAATACATATCAACCCGAAAATATAATATCTTTTGCTGATAGAAGATATAGTCAAGGTAATTTATATAAACAATTAGGATTTCAATTGATTAGTGTTAATGAACCAACATATACATATTTTAATATAAATGAAAAATTAAGACAGCATCGTTTTAATTTTAGAAAAGGAAATATTATTAAATTAAAAAATTATGATAAAAATAAATCAATTTGTGAAAACATTTTAGACAATAAAATATATAAAATTTATGATTGTGGTAACATGAAATTTGAAAAAACTTTTGGTATTAATATTTAATCAAATATTTTTATAAGTATATATGAAAATCTATAATTGTTATTTTGATGGTAGTTGTGAACCCAAGAATCCCAACGGAAACATGGGTTTGGGTGTTTATATTACAAGTAAAGATAAAGAATTTAAAAAATCTAGATTTTATAAAGCAAAAATTGGTAATACTTGTAATATTGCGGAATATCTTGCACTAATAATGATTTTTAAATTAATGAAAAATAAAATAGGTGTGAGAATTAATATTTACGGTGATAGTAAACTAGTTATTATGCAAACATTGGAATTATGGAAAATAAAGAAAGGATTATATATTCCATATGCACATCAAGCAATAGAATTGTACAGAGCATTAAGAAAGAAAAATATTATTACACTTCAATGGATACCCAGAAAAGAAAATAGTATTGCAGATGAATTAAGTAAATCTAAAAATACTTATAAAGTTTTCAATTAAAATTTATTAAATTATTATTTTTCATCAAATTCTCATAGATTTTTTTAAAAATAATTTACATTAGTAAGGATTTCTTGATGATAGTATTTATGAAAAACTATAAATAAATGAATAAATCACAAAGAATTTTTTTAGGCACAGGCAATACAAATACTAAAGGTCAAGATAAATATATAAGAGTAAAACTTGAACAAGATGTTGAAACACTTGAATTTCTGACATTAAATCTTGGTACTGAAGATGCTTATCAAAATTTTAATGCTGATTATGGTGTATTGGTTGGTAGAGTAACAGCAAATGATGGCGTTGGTGTTCCTAATGCCAAAATAAGTATTTTTATTCCATTAACCGATGCAGATGCAGAAGATAGTAATATATATAGTATCTATCCATATAAAACACCTAGAGATAAAAATAATGAAGGAAAAAGATATAATTTACTACCACGTGTTTCGGAACTCAATCAGGAAACTCATACATATAAACCCAAACAACCTTTCGGTTCATTTCCAATAAAACCTGAATTAGTTATAAATGAATCATTTTTAAATGTTTATAAAAAATATTATAAATATACCGCATTAACAAATGATTCTGGTGATTATATGATTTTTGGTGTACCAATAGGTACACAAACAGTTCATCTTAGTGTTGATATTACAGATATTGGTAAATATAGTATGTCACCTGCAAGTATGATAAATGCCGGATATTCGCCAAATCTTTTTACTAAAAATGCATCTGCAGTAAAACCAGCAATTGATTTAACAGATTTACCAAATATTGAAACACAAGAAATTACTGCCAATATAATTCCTTTTTGGGGAGATACTACGAATTTTGAAATCGGTATAACTCAATTGAATTTTAGAATAAAAGCAATATTATCATCATCATTCACTATATTTGGCACAACCATGACAATGGGATTGTATGATATTTTTGGTAACCCCAATGCAAGTACAACAAATTCTGGATTTTATAGTTTATCTGATTCTGATAATGATATTCAAAATAATATGGATATTAGAACATATAGAACAGCTAATCCAATTATTAGTGTATTTACATATACCACTGACGTACCAATTGTTGTTAATATTAATGGAGATATTGATATAGATTGGGTAAATGCCGACCCAAATAGTCAAATTAGAGAATTAGATAAAACAGAATATGTTGAATATAATACTAATGGTGATTTTTTATTAAACATTCCATGTAATAGAGTAAAAGTAATAACAAGTCCAACTGGTGAAAAAACAGTTGTTGATGATAGTTCAACATCAGGTGTTTTTACTAAGTTTTTTGGTATGATATTAATTAAATATCCTGACCTTACTGATTTACCTGAAAATTCTTCTTGGTCAACACATTATAATGGAGACCATCCACAATATAAAGCAAGGGGTTGGTTTAAAATACCACAAAAAGTTCCATTACATTATGATGAAACATTTATAAATGGAGATAAATCAATTAATCCGACTAACTCACCAACTGGAATACCAGATAATGATTTATGGAGAAAAGAATATTATACATTTACTGGTGGTGGCGTATATAGCGTAGCTCAATTTTACCCAACAAAACATGCAATTGGTGCTCCAATAGCAATACCTTATAATCCTAATACTGAAAATATATTTACAACAGATAATAGTGTTTATGGTTCAGTAGCAGGTTCTTGGTTTAAAACTGCGGGTACTGATTATATAACACAAAAGGAACTAACAGACCAACAAAATTATATTACTGGCTGTACTCCTACAACTGGTTCTACAAATCCTAATCTTCGTCAATTTACATACGATTTTGCACCTAATGTTATTCATTTTGATAATTCTGGTTTAGCAAAAAATAAAGGTAATAAATATTTTGGTGCACAATGGTTAAACTTTTGTTTATGTTTTCCTTGTTATGGTTGGGCATTTAGTCCTACTATACCAGATAGAACTCAAGTTGTTGCTGATGTTTATCATTGTCCTCCAAATACTAGTGACGATTTTTTTATTCAACCAAATAATCAAAAATTATTTGCAGGAATAACTGATAGCTCCAATATATTAAGAGGAGATGCATTTCAAACAACATTTATTAATATTCCAGCAGGAGAATTAACATTATTAAGCCAAATTCCAATAAAAGGTATTAATATTAGAAAATGGAATAGTTATGACCATGATTATAATTCATATGATAAATATTATAAAAATCATCCAACAAAATTATCTGTTTCAAATAAATATTATCAATATCGAAATTTAAAACCAAGCGGTTATATTACACCACCACAACATTATTATTTATATGGTTGGGATGATTATTCACCATATTCTAATATTCTCGCAGATGAATTACCAACAGCTTATTTGTTTAAAGGTATATATGGTAATGATTGTGTGCAATTATTGGTTGACTTTAATATTATATAATAAAAACCCTCTTAAAACTTAATCTAAGAGGGTTTTTTGATGTCATAATATTTTATCGTTTAGTCAAATAATGGGTATTCCAACCATCACATAATACCATTTTACCATTAGCAGGTGGTGACACAATAGTTAATATAGTTGGATTATTTACATCTAATTTCAAAGTAGTTCCAGATATTGTCCAATTATCATAAACATTATTCACACCTATATTATTATCATCGGTTTCAATACACGTAGTGTCATTAAAATTAAAATTGGAATTTACATCATCAATTAAATCCAACATACCATTTCTATATGTTGAATCACAATGCCAATAACCTATATATAGGGAATCGGGAGATAATTGACTATGTAGCTTAGTTACTGGAGGAGTAACATTACCATCGTCTTTTTTACTACAACTTACACTAAGTAAGGTTATTGCAAGAATAAAATAAATTAAGTTTTTCATCTTTTTTCAGTTTTAAGTTAAACAATTTGAATCATTTTTCTATTATATACGAAATACCATTAAAAATGTTACAAAAACAAGAAAAAATTTTTAAGGTATTTATAATAAATGGACAAAAAAATTCAAATATTGCTCGGTAGTCAGAAAAATACTAATTCTGTCAATGTAGATACTTATGATAAAATTGAATTGTTTAACCATACATCAGAACTTACAGGATATGATGTTAATGATGATGTTAATGAAACAGATGTTTTTAATTTGGAAAGAGAAGAAAATACAATATATAGAATTTATGGAAGAATTGAATATATGTCATTATTAAATGGATTAATAAATAATTATTCCAAATTTAAAGATTTTATGACCCCAATATTTAGCGGTAATTCTAAAACAATAAAAAATTCATTTGAATTTTATTTAGTTAAACCATCAATGAAACATGCACAACTTTCTTCATCTATTTTTGCAAGATATTTTGATGTAATTGCAACTCCAGATGATTTTGAATTATTTTCAGCAGGTTTTTCTAATAATATATATGGTGAACAAACTTATGCATTTAACTTTAAAAAAGATTTTAATGTTTCAACATATTTTGATGCATTTAAGTTTCCAATAACCGAACTATTTCTATATGCTAAATATATTCCAAGTTCAACAGAAGTTCTTAAATATACTTATTGGGATACTGGTATAGTACCTGTTCAAACATTATTAAATACAACACCATTAATTGTTGGAGATACAGTATATGGTGATTTAATAAATTATAATAAAACTGAATTTCTTCAAACACAAGAATCGGGACAAACATATTATATTTCAACAACATGTTTAGAGACAGGTACACTTCATTGGAAATATAATCCATTTATTCCATTTACTTTAAGATATTTTTCTAATGAACTTGATAGTGCTAATACTGGTAGTACTTCATATGATATTATAACAACAATACCTGATTATGCTACACCAATTGATAATAATGGTAATCTTGTCTGGCGTGATATTTTACCACAAGGATATGTAGACCCATTAACAGGAATTGGTGTTGATTATCCATTTGTAAATGAAAGAAGGTATTTATTTTCAAAAATTATTTTATCAATAGTTCCTGATATGACCGAACTAAACACAAAAACAAGATTTAATAAAATATGGTTCAGTCAAAATGCAAGTAGTTTGAATATAATACCAACGACAAATTTAAGTAATATAGGAGCACCATGTCAGTAATTAAAGAAACATTAAAATTTAATAATCTTGATTTGAATTTAAAATTCAGTTTGGGTTCAAATGTGGGTTTAACTGGATATCAGCAAGAAATAGATAATTCAACAATTGATACTGAAGATGAACTTATTAATCCTGTAAATGACACCGAAGTGCGTAGATTTAAAAATTCGGTTCAAAATAATTTATCATTTTATTTTGTAGTAAATAATACCAATAATAGTTTATTTAGAAATGCAGGATTTACACAAGATGAAATAGATTTTAATCGAGATACAATTCGCAATAGTTTTTTTATTTTAGATTTTTATGATACATATGATACAAATACTCAAACTAAAATATTTACCACTTATTTAACAAAAATTCTTGGAAATGGTAATACAGCAAATTATGTTCTCGATATTACTAATCATTCAAATCAATTTAGTTATTGGTATATACCGCAATCATATATTAATTTACATACTACAGGATATGTTAAATTTAGTTTTTTTAATGCAAAATATGGTGTAATTCAATTATTTTATAATTTAGATAATCAAGCACTTAAAACACCAGAAAAGTTATATTTTAAAGCAGCATTAAATTTAACTACAATGACTTGGAGTTTAACATTAGCATATCCACCAAATATTAATGCAGTTGAGTTATATGGTTCTTCATATGCAAGTAAGATAAATAATGCATTATCTGATTTTAATAATATGAAACAAAATTATCCAACAGGAAATGCATTCGATTCTACTAATGGTACTTACACAGCAGAATAACCAATAACTGGTTTTCTAAGAGTTTTAACAATTTGAAATTCTTTTTCGTCTTGAATAAATCCTAAGATTTTTAAAGCATATTTACTAACAAAAAATCTATCACCATCAATATTTTCAATAGGATTTGATTCAGCAAATCCTTCAAATAATAATGGCATTGGATTTCCATTAATTGTAAGATATTCTTGACGTGAAGCAAAGTTTTTTAATACTTGTTCATCATATAAATTAACATCAACACGATATTTGGTAAATAATGCCACTTCATAAATCATATCAACATTAACTGGTTCTGGCATTTTAAATTGTAAATAAATTACCGCACCTTCATCTAATATAGGAACATTCATATATCTGAATTTACGTGGCTGTGGAATACGATACATCGTTCCAAGTCTTGTACCAGCTTGTTTATCGATACGTCTTACAGTAATATATGGAGTTGGAACATTGTGGTCTCCATCCATAAATCTCCAAGTTTTACTAAATTCACCCCAACGGTCATTGTCAAGATAAAATGTTGGCACTTCTTTATTATCGATAACTGCTTTCATGCCATATTGATTAACATAATCAAAAAGTGCTTGGTCTAAATTTTCAAGTAAAATAGTTCTTGGAAGATATTTAGTTTCAGTATTTGTTGCTTTCATTAAATCAGCAATTCTATCCATACCATATTCGAGATAGTTAGTACCTATTTTTGGTGGGTTAGTATCAATAGTTAATTTAGCTTTTTTTGGAAGTGACATAATCTTTTTTAGATAAATACTTGCAATTTATATATACTTTTAATACATTTGTAAGTATTTACGTAAAGCAAATAATATACAATATGGAAAAAATGTTAAATGTTAGAATTGATATTTCTTTAATTGAAAAATTTAGAGTACATTGTAAAAAAAATGGTTATTCTCTTTCAAAAAGAATAAGAATTTTGCTTGAAAAAGATATAAATGATGAAAGAAATTTTACAAATAAATGATAACTCTAAAATAAATGATGATTCTAAAATATGATTAATGAAAAATAAAAAATTATGAATAAATTATATGTTTTTAGAGAATTTTGCTTGTATCATATCGGATTTTATGATGATAAAATTTGTGTTGCATCAAATATTGATGACGCATGTAAAATTATTCTAAAAAATTTAGATTCAAAATATGTAAATGATTGTGATGGGATAGATATAATTAAACAAGAAATAAAAGAATTTGATTTAGATGTCGGTTTTAAAAAATTATAATACTCTTGCTTTTTAATATTTAATTAATTACATTTGCATACATAAAATATGAATAATGCTTATAGAACGAAAAGAATTTCAAGATAAAGATAATACAATTGGTTATATTGAAGCGGTTTTTAATTCTGATAATATATTAAAAATCACATACTTTCCTAAAAATGAAAGACTTTATATTGCATTTAGTAGAGGACATACATATTCTTATAGCAATATCAGTTTTGAAAAATATGATGAATTCGAAAAAGCTGAATCTCAAGGCAAATATTTTCATCAAAAAATAAATAACAATAAAGCACATTCAGTTCGTAAGGAATTTACATTATATCCTAATGAAGTTAAAGATTTGAAACAAATTGTTGAAGATAAAATAAATACACAATTAAATGACAAAAATAACGAATAATATATTTCATAATAATGTCTTTTATGATAAAGATGAATATATTAACGATTTTAATGATTTAATTAAACTATTATCCAATAATTCAATTGAAATTGTTTTTAGAACTAGAATTCCATATTTAGATAAAAGTTATGAAGATTATTATGGTGTTGGCAAAGAAATAAGAATTGGTGATAGTTGTATTACTGGATATCATTCAATTAATCAAAACATAATAAATAAAATAAAACAATTGATAGTTAAAGATTTGAAACAAATTGTTGAAAACAATAAATTAGAAGAAGATAATGAATAGTACTCAAGATTATGAAAATTTAATTGAATTGCTTAAAATAGCATTAGAATTTTATGCTAATAAAAAAAACTATGACAAAACAAATTATTCTGAATCAAGAGGTAATATTTCATCCATTGATTTGGATGAATATGGTTCTCAAGCACGTTTTGCATTAAATAAAATTAAAGAAATTAGAGAAATTAATGAAAAATTAGTAAAGGATTATAGTGCCGAAATAGAAGCAGTTCAAAATAAAGGGGAACAAGAAATTATTAATACAATAGGAATACTTAAAAAAATGAGTAATGATAATAACAACTTTTAAAGAATATCAAAAAAAAGCAAATTTTTTTAAAATATCGTTAGATAAATTTTTAGAAAAACATCCCAATACACCAATTGATGTTAAAATATTATTATCTATTGTTTATGATGGTCTTGGATTAGGTGAAGCAGGTGAGGTTCAAGGTAAAATAAAGAAAATTATTAGAGATAATGGTGGAATAATTACTCAAGAACATGTAGAAGCAATAAAAAGTGAGCTATCAGATGTTCTTTGGTATATCTCTTCAATGTGTGATAGTCTGGGAATTGAATTAGAAGATGTTGCTGCATATAATATTGAAAAATTAAAATCAAGATATGAACAAGGCACAATACATGGAAGTGGAGATAATAGATAAATTATGAAAACCGATTATTTTAGTTTAATTGAAATAATAAAATAAAAAACAAATAAAATTAACTTTTAAATAAATTATTAATATGGAAAAAGAAATAAAGATTAACGTACCTGATGGGTTTGAAATTGATAAAGATAATTCTACTTTTGAATTAATCAAATTTAAACCCATTGTAAATAAGGATGATAAATCTAAAGCAATGTCAGATTTCTTATTTGAAATGTTTAATAACACTGTAGCTAAAATTACTGGTGAAAAAGAAATAACTTATTATAAATTAGATGGTTTATATCATCCAGATTCTAATAATAATTGTTGGTTATTTCAGCAGGATTGGAAAAATGGCAGACTTTGGGTAAAATATTCACTTATTTGGCAAATTTTTGAAGTAAGATTTGGTCTTAACTACGAGCAAATCAGGGATTTCATTCAAGATTGGGTGGAAACTAATCTAAATTGGAAGGGTTTAACACCAACCAATCCCTTCAAATATTCTCCTTCAGGGGTGGAAACTAATCTAAATTGGAAGGGTTTAACACCGCATCTGTATAGCTCAAAAATTGGTGATTATGGTGGAAACTAATCTAAATTGGAAGGGTTTAACACCCAATAAACATGAGGTAGGAAACATTGAAGATGGTGGAAACTAATCTAAATTGGAAGGGTTTAACACCGTGCAATTGTAGAGGCAGGAATTGAAATGGGGTGGAAACCAACCTAAATTGGAAGGGTTTAACACCAAGGTTTTGTAACAATATCAACTAGTGGTGGGTGGAAACTAATCTAAATTGGAAGGGTTTAACACCCAAAAGAAATAATATTATTAACAATTCAATTATATGAATGATAATCAAATACACGAATTAAAATTTTATAAAAGAAATAAAAATAATGTTGATAAATTAAATTTATTTCTTGAAAAGAATAAAGATGAATTAAAATTAATTGTAACTTCACCAGAATTATTTGAATGGTTAAAAATGTTAGAAAATCCTAAATTTGAAACTGATGTCATGTTTAAATACAAAAACATAAAAGTTCTTAAAAATCCTTATCATAAAACAAGTTCAATTAATTTTGTTATGAAAAATAATGAAATTGAATTTGATATGCCTTGTGTTTGTGGAATATATAAAGATGAAGGACATCCATAATTACTAATATAGAAAAACTTAAAATTATGAGTCTAAAATTAATTAAGGATTTAGAAAAAACAATACTAATTAAAGAATGTAGAAAAGTAATTAATAATGAAATTGCTATACAATATCGTAAAGAAGCAAGAGAAATAATTGCTTTAACTACAACTGAAATTCATAAGGAATTTATTAAATATCATAATGAAAATAAAGGAAATATTTGTTGTATGGTTCTTGATAAAGCAAAACAACAATTAATTGCTGAAGGAAAAATGAAAATTAATAATGATGATGCATTTGGTAAATTATTATAAAATAATTAATTATGGAAGAATATTTAAACTTACTTGAAGATATTCTCGCTAATGGTGTCGAGAAAGAAAGTGGTAGAGCAAATATGCCAAATACAATTGGTATATCTCATGCGGTAATTAGAATGGATTTACAAGAAGGATTTCCATTACTTACAACAAAAAAAATGTATTGGAAAGGTATTGTACATGAACTTTTATGGTTTTTACGTGGAGATACAAACGTAAAATATCTTGTCGATAATAATGTAAATATCTGGAATTCTGATGCTTATAGATGGTATTTAAAGAAAGCTGAAGAATATAATAAAAATAATCCCCCTCTTGGATTAAAAGAGACGATAATTCCAACAATTGAAGAATTCATTGAAATAATAAAAAATGGAGAAGGTTGTGTTATTGGTGATTATAATTATGGTGATTTAGGTAAAGTTTATGGTTATCAATGGCGTAATCAAAATGGTGTTGACCAAGTAAAAAATGTATTAGATGGTCTTAAAACAAATCCATATAGTCGTTATCATATTATTAATGCTTGGAATGCTGCTGATTTTGAAGATATGGCTCTCGCACCATGTCATTTACTTTATCAATTTATTGTAAGACCATTATCATTAAAAGAAAGAATTAAAATTTATGCAAATTATGAGGGTCAGACTTATGACGAATTTAAATTGAATTGGGACACTGATGAACAATGGTTACAGGATTTAAACGATACAAATATTCCTAAATTTTATCTCGATTTAAATATGTATCAAAGAAGTGTTGATACAGCACTTGGCTGTCCTTTTAACATTACTTCTATGTCATTATTACTTATAATATTTGCTAAAGCATGTAATATGATTCCCGGAATTGCAAATTGGATTGGTGGTGATACTCATATATATGTGAATCACATTCCAATGGTTAAAGAACAATTAAGTAGAAAACCATATGATTTACCACAAATGAACATAAAGAAAGAATTAAATTCTCTTGATGATATTCTTAATTTAACAATTGATGATTTTGAATTGACTAATTATGAATGTCATCCAACAATTAAAGCAGAATTATTTACAGGATTAAAAAAATAATAAGAATATTGAATGACAATATTATACATATTAATAGGATTCTTAATAGTAATAATTCTATTACTTGCTTTGGCATTATATCAATTTTCAAAAAAGGGAATTTATTTATCAGATAAAGAAAAAGAATATATATTATTCACATTTTCAATATTTTCAGAATATGGTGATGATTTAGGTATTCAATCAAAAGAACAACATAAAAAACTTTGTGAAGAACTTGAAAAAATAAAAAATAAACACTTTAAAAAAATAAATAAGGGAGGTTAACCTCCCTTATTTATTAATAACCTTCATCACCAAATGGTGTATAACCTTCTCCACTGCTGTCGTATTCTGATGAGTCACGCATTTGCTGACCACTATTATTATAAAATGTTTTAGTTTTTTCATCATATAATTCTTCTGATTCACTAGGGGCATAATATTCAGTACTTAAAGGATTACCATCCATTGTATATTCATAATCTTTCGATATTTTACCAATTTGTTCTGGTGTAATATTTTTTTCTTTTGCAAATTTTTGAAATTCAGGTGTTGCCATTACATCAGATTTCATTTGAATATGATAATTATTTTCTTCATCCATCGGGTCTAAATCACCAAGATAATCATTATTCTTGTCATAAATTGAAAAAACAATCAAACGTTTAAAACCTTCTTGATTTTCATTAATATTTTCATTTACATTAGCATCTCGTTTCCAATTATTAGTATCAAAAGGATTAATCCCAGAACTTTTTAAATAATTAGCAGTAACAATATTGACTGAATGTGGGTCAATTCCCATATTAGTAATATCATTAAAAAAATAATCTTTCTTAAAGTTACGAAGTTCTACTGGTTCAATATCTCTATAATCCCAACCATTTACAATATCATTATTGTCTTTCATTACTGCAAAATGTGTATATTTAGGATTAATAATGTTTATTTCATTTATTTGACCTTCTTGTGAATTTAATTCACCTTTTATAAATTCTTGTTGTTCAGGTGAAAGCCACCAATTAATTAATTCTTCATTACTATTAAAATCACCATAATCCAAGCCTAAAAAATTATTTTGAAAAAATTTAATTAATTCTGCTTTTTGGTTTATATCATTATTATTACTACTAATAAAATTTAAAACATTAACAAACCATTTATATTGTGAAGAATCAATTGAATTTGTTTGT